>Ga0326514_10000156_pt1 | contig 42067 bp, 58 predicted proteins | sample 3_2548_0518_D_FD_203653 | JGI IMG/M metagenome (GOLD analysis project Ga0326514, IMG submission 203653) | Bovine rumen microbial communities from UC Davis, California, United States - 3_2548_0518 | ecosystem: Host-associated > Mammals > Digestive system > Stomach > Rumen | place: USA... | reverse complement strand
CTGTTGGTTACGAATGGACTTATTCATTATGGAGATACATGCCTTCATCAAAACAATATGCAAATGTTGGTACAGTTTCAACAATATCAGTAAATGAACCAGATTTGAACGGTGGAACAACATCAAGCGAAGTCGGTTCAGCAAACAATACTGACGTAACTTCACAAATCTCCAATGCAGTTGATATGGTTCGTCAAGATATTATATCAAGATACGACAATTATATGAACGAAGCTGGAATTATGTCATTACTACCGGGCTTGAGAAACATTATTGAACAAAACTTTGTCACAACAGAGGAAGATGGAGTAACAAAATACAATCTTAAAAACGCAGTTACTCGCGAAGACTTGTCTCTTGCTGTACAAAGACAAACAACAATGGAAAACAATATGGCAATACTTGTTGACTCTATGAACAGCGGACTTAGAGCACAATACCAAAACGGTTCAATTATCAAAACTAATTTTGCTGTAGCTACATCATCGCAACCTCAACCTGGCGACGATGACACAATAACAATTCAAGCTCCAGACACTCTTGAAATTCCAGAGACAACAGGTTCCTCTATAACAGTTCAAGCTCCAACTACACTTAACAAATACACAATAAGCGGCGGAGCAGCAACGAGAAGAATTATATTGTAATTCTATCAGCAAAACAAAAAGAGCCCATCTAAGGTATATTAGATGAACTCTAAATACAAAAAAGGAAGGCATTTAAACCTTCCTTTTTGTTTTTGTTGTTTGTACTTTACTTAAGATTAATCAGCGGCATGCTGTTTCCCATCATGTACTGTGGCATGTGTCCATCCCACTTCTGCACGGCCTCGTATTCCACAAGTTTTTGGTTGCGCTCAAGAGCAGTTGCCTTAATTCGCATTGCCTCTGCCTCAGCCTCAGCCTTAATCTTAGTCTGCTTTGCCTGCTCCTCAACCTGAATTGTAACGTTCTTTGCCTTCAGTGCCTGCTGCTCAGCAACCTGCTTCTCTTTAATTGCGTTCTCAAAGGCGTCGTCGAAATCAATGTCGGTAATCTGGAACTGAATGTTGTGGAAATAAGTACTATCAAGAGTCTTTCGTAGCAGAGCCTCCACATCACGACGGACATCATCTCGATTCTCAACAATCTGAGTAGCTGCATAGTTGCCGAACACTTCCTTCATCGAGCTTCGAATAAACGGTACCACAATACGATTGTGATAATCCTCGCCGACATTCTTTAGCAGCGAACTGACATTGGCGCGGTTGAGATCATAGTTGATGGTGTAATCGACCTCGGCTGTCTGAACGTCTCGAGTGTATGAATTCTCAACACCGTCAAACTTTTTCTGCTGAACGTTCACCTTCTCAACGGTCTGAATGTAAGGCCACTTTGCGTGAAGTCCGTCGGCGATTGGAGTTTCACTCACCTTGCCGAAGGTTGATAGAACACCTCGTTCAGTAGAGTCAATCGTGTAGAACGAGCAGAGAACGGTGATAAGGGCGAACAGACCCACAATACCCCAAGTGATGATTTTCTTAATGTTTGTTTCCATCTTTTTGTAATTTTAAAATTTGATTAATATTAAATTGATTTTTAGTTAACTTTTTCTGTTACCATATAAGCAGAGACAATGCTGTCGTCTTCAACAAATGTATAGGCGGTTACTCCCTTTCCAGTTTCAGCATCAATTTTGTAAGGATGCTCAACGACTTCTTTAATTGTTGCAATTTTTGCACCCGATTTAAATGGCTTTCCGCTGAACTTCACAACCTGTGTACCGACAGGATATACTGTTCCTGGATTCAGCCTTTTTCTTTCACTTTTACTAATTTTTGCCATTTTATTTTGTTTTAACAGTACAAATATACAAAACTTTTTTGTACTAATTGTTAAATAAATGTTAAATTTTTTATTTTATTGGTCTACTGTCGTATACATCCTTTGTAAGGTTTGACATTTTGACAATTTCACTCATTGGTATGTTGAGAGTCTTCTCTGCAAAAGCTTCCATTGCACCGTACAAGTCACTCAATTCACAAGCAGTCAAAACACGGTTTTGAGTATTGTTCCAAATGTCTTCAAGTTCGTTGTATTCCTCTTCGATTTTCGAGAACTCTCCATATTCTCCTTTTTGTATAAATTTTGAATGATATCCAAATTCGCTCATTGTCTTTCTCTTATTGAATTGATTTTTGAAAATCTTGGTTCTGCAAGACCGGTTCCGTAAATCCAAGCAATATCGTTGTATTCTCTTATGCCGTAACTTCCAATTTCAAACCCTCTATACATTATATCGCGCTGACAAAGATTCTTGCATAATGGTTTTATAACCAGAGGAAATACTTCATTGACATCTGCATACTTGAGCTCGCTTGGATCTTTTGCGTGAATTTCAAAAAACGTATAGGCATCTTTAGCAATGTCATCCATTTTTGTTTTCAACTCATCCATATCCATTCCAATAGGAACAAATTCAATGAGTTCGCATTTCATAAACATTTTCTGATGAATGTTGTCTTGTACTTCGTTTCGGAAACAAGGAGTAATAGTTTGGTACCTTCCGTTGTTTATGTACCCTTTCATACGAAGATACAAAAATCCTTGCTCACCGGATGCAATGATATGCTTTCCGTTATATTCGATTTTCATCTCTTTGACACCAGCAGGCTTTGTTATGTTGTCACAATTTGCTGATACCATCCAAGGAACTTCTATATAATTATAGCCAAATTTGCTGTAATAGCTTTGAGCTTCTCCAAGAAGTTTATAGTCTATCATTTTGCTTTAGATTTATTATTTGCGATCTTTTTGTCTTCGAGAATGACATCATACAACTTTGATGCCGTTTTTACAGTATATGTCTTGCCGTTAGTCAATGTGATTTGAGCCATAGGACTTTCAACAAGTTTTCCATCAGGAGAAACATCTTTACAGACAGCCTTTCCAAACTCACATTCCCACAACCACCAATTGATAATGTCTTCAGCAAATTCTGCTTTGTAGTTTTCATCGGAAAAATCCTCCGAAATTGTGTGGACAATATTGTCAAATAGTTGTCCATACGGAAATTCGTATGCATACGCACAGGCAAAATCTTTTTCAAGACCAGCATCTTGGTATGCTTTAGAAACGGCCTCACCGAATTTTGCTGACTTGTTTTTATAGTCTTCAATAATTTTTATAAGACCGACAAACACTTCTTTCTTCATATTACTTTGATTTAATTATATTGAACTTTTCAGCTAAATCTTCCCAGTTCAAATTAGGATTTTCATACTTCTTTGCAGACTCTTTTGAATAATTTCCTACCGTTTCTGTCTTTGTTTTGACATACTTTCCAAACCGTTCAACCATATTATTGATACGGTCTTTTTCACAACAAGGACAACGAAGTCCATTAAACGCCAAATGGTGTTTTTCACAGTAATTTTTCATTCCAAAGATTTTTTATAAGAATTAAGGTATGACAAAATGTTTTCTCTTCCGGCCGGATTTGACGAATGGCAAGTATATGCAGGAAGCGGTAAGTTGTACTTTATACAAACTTCAACCAAATATTTGGCGCAGTCAAGTCCTGTTTTCTCTTCACCTAAATCGTGGTCGAAGCAAACAAGTGTTGGCCACAAGACTTCCGTGTCATATACTGCAGTATCTAACCAACTGCTGAACTCCCAATAGTTTACAAGCCACACAATAATCGGATCTCCTTGTACGTATTTTTTGTTTGTAGCAACAGAATTCCATACATCACTGCGAGGATTTCTTTCGTCGTCTATCCATATAACAGTCTGCTTCATTATTTTTTATTGTTTGATATTACAAATATACAAAAAATTTTAGAAAATATTGTTAAAAACTATTTAAATTTCTAAAAATTTTCCGTTGTTTTTGTTCTCGTTTTTGTCGTTTGCAGACCACTTGGTTTCATACATGTATTTTATCCACACAAAAGGATATATCATAAGTGTCGCAAACACAATTATTGGCCACACGAATGCAAAACCGAAGCAGGCAAACATAAACTCGTCTCCTTTAGTGTTAAACATGTCATCCGCTTCTATTTTGTTCATAATCGTTTTAAACATCTTATTGCTTGCATATAATTTGTACATTATACCCATAGCAATAATTCCAACAACAATATACAATATAAAGTAAAGAAATCCCATTTTATTTCGTGTTTTTAGTTATTTTATCAATTAATTTGTCCATTCCTCTTCCAATCAGCATAAACACTTGTCCTATACCTGCTACTGCTGCTAGTGGAACAACAATTGGCCAAAATAATCCCATTACCTCAGACGGCAATTCATCGTCAGACTCTGATTCATTACAATCGCATTTTTTATAAAAATATTTTATAACAAAAGTGACTAACAGCCACATTAAAACATATATTACTACAAATATCCAACCCATAATTCATAAATATTAAAAGAGTGGGATTTTACTCCCACTCCATTTGTTTACGGTTACTCACCGATTTTGAGCAAATACTCAGGAGAAACGGCCTTGAAGGAAAGGTCCATATCCGGATTCTCTGCACGGAAAACAATTCCCTCACGCATCTTGTCTGGATTGAGTGCAGACTTTCCGTTTGCCATATTCAAAAGGTCCTCCTCAGTCTTGCCGTGAATATCTACTCCTGTTGCAATAATAGGCACCCACTCAAGTCCAACACTCTTGATAATCTCGGCAGCCTCTGCAGACTTTACGCGGCCTTTCGGGTAAATCAAATTGAATACAAACAATCTGTTAACTTTAAGGCCTTGACGGTTTTTCTGGATTTTTGGTCCTGCAGCCTCACCTTGGATTGCAACCCAATCGTTGTTACCGATGATCTTCTTGAGAGCATCGTAAATCTTGTATTTCTTTGCCATTACCCACTGCACAGAAGTGTCATTCGGAGTATTCAAACGATTGTTTCTAGTGCAAACAGCAAAGTCAAATGTATCCTTTCCGAAGAGTTTTGCAAGAAATCCAGCTTGCTTGCGTTTCAAGCGGAAAGTAGAAGAAGTTCCATCAACCTTCTCAGTCAATGTCCACAATGTATCGGCATTGACAATATTTCCGCAGTTCTGAATTCGCTCCTCGTCGGTCTTGCTAACCTCACGGACAAATCCCTTAGGCTCCTTTGGAGGAATTGCCATCTTGCGGAACCACTCGTAACGCATCAAAGCATTGAACATCTTTGCAGGCATCCATTTCTTGAAACGAATAACCTTTGCTTTATCTTTTCCGAATTCTGCATTGTCTGCGAACTCATCATCGTCGGACTCAGGTGCATGAGTTACGCCGAGAACTTTTGTCACATCGTCGCCCTCTTTGTAAGTGCTGCCTGCCGGAAGAACATCCATTGAAAGAATAAGTCCTTGACTAACAACAGACTCACCATTCGGACGAATAAGGTTTCCGTACTTCTGTGTCTTGATACGGTACTTGTGTCGCTCAAGGAATGCCCATCTCTCCTCAACTGGAAAAATGGAATCCGGCTCTGCAAACACAACCAAATCACCAACATTAAACTCATTTGCTCCAACAGTAGCTTTCCATCCACCGATGAAAGCAAGAACGGAGCGAGCAGTCTCACCAGACTTCAAAGTGAGAGGCTCGATTTTGTCAATTTTCTTAATTGAAACTAAAACTCTGTTTTCGTTCATTTTTGTTAATTTTTAATTTTACTTAATTTTGTTTTCTCCGTCCACCATCAGGTTTTAAAGTTCCTGCAACTTATTTCCAATACAAATATATAAATGAATTTTATTATAATTGTTAATCAAATGTTAAAAGTTGTAATTAACTCATAGCCACACACTTGCATGTTTCATTTTGAATATTAATCCACCATTCTCTTCCTGCAAGAGCCATCCAGGAACTCCTGCAAGTACTGACTGAAATCTCTCCATCATCCATTATTGAAATTTCACAAGAGTCTAAAGACTTGTCATTCATCTTCAATATCTTTTTGATTGTTTCTCTTTCGGATGGCGCAGGTGTATAAGGCTTTTTAGAACTTTGTTTTTTGTTGAATTTGTTTAGTTCTTCAACCAAGTCTGGATGCTCTTCTTCCCATTTTTTCCGTTCTTCATACAACTTTTTCTGATATTCAATATTTTCTTCGACTGTTGGTGCCTTCATGCTTACCAGATCAAAGCCAATTGTTGATTTTAGAACATCGAATGCTTTTCCTAAAGTTTTATTCTTTATTTCAAAATTTTCCATATTAAAACAATTTCTTGTTTTTCTTTAATTTTAATGAATTTTCCGTGATTGTATTTTCTGGTACAATGTCCACTGAAGTTATTTCAAAATTTAAAACCTCTTTATACCCATTCAAATCACCTATACCTCTTGCAACTGCTCTGAATGATATATCGTTTATTGACTTTACAACATTTTCAACTTTTATCCCATCCGTTGTCGGCAATAATTCTATTTCTGCAAACACAGTTCCGTTGTCTTTTACTTCAACAGAATTTACTTTATGCGAAATTGTTGTTAACTTACCTGTCAACAAATCATCTGAATGATTGACATCGTCTATAAGTCTGCCATAAAAACTTTTGCCTTCTTTAAGTTGTTTATTTAATTCTTTCACCGCTTTTTCTACTACATTTTTCGGATATTTGTTTCCAGACGGCAAAACGGTGTCACATTTCAATATTTGTCCGACTAATACTGTTTTATCTTCATTTTTCATATCAAAACAATTTGTTCTTTTCTTTGATTTTCGGCATATAACTTATATAAAGACTATCTGCTACATCATCAGTTTTGGACTGTCCAGCAGAATTTGACTTTAAAAGTTTAAACGAAGATCTTGTAGACTTTATATAAGTGTGGTATTTGTAAATATCTTTTGGTACATCTGCTGTTCTGTCGTCGCTTCCAGTAAATCCATCGTAGCTTAACAGCACATCTGCTTCTTGACTTTCAAGCTTTCGTATTGTATCATATAATAATTCTGTTTTGAACTTGTCAGAAAAGTACATTCCAGTTGTATTTTCATACGGAGGGTCCATATAAACAACATCACCTTTTCCTGCGTTCTTCACAACATTGTCAAAACTATCATTGATAAATTCAATATTGTCTCCCATCAAGTCAACCACACTTCCCCAAGCATCAAATGTGCATTTCAACTCAGATGGCTTTATTCCAAGTCTTCCGCCTACGTGAAATGATGCATTGAAGTGACCTTTTGGGTTGTATCTTATAAGTCCGTTGAAACAGGTTCTAGATAACCAATAAAAGATATATGGACGTTCTGGATCGTTTTTGTCCATATTGTTGTACTTGTCTCTGTTTTCGTAATACAAACTTTGGCACTTCAATACGTGTTCTTTTGTAAAATCCTTTTCGTTTTCTTCGTCAAATTCAGAGCGTCTAACTAATTCTTCTCTTTGTTTGCAATAATAGTCGAATAATGATTGTCTATCGTTCTTGAATATATTGAATATTGATATAAGATCAGCGTTGACGTCGCAACAGACAACTTTGTTGCATTGTATTTTTCCTTCTGCTACTCTGTTCAAAAGTTCATGCAACACACTTCCACCACCAAGAAAGCACTCATAATAAGTGTCAATCTTCTTCGGAAAAAAATCTACAATTGCTTTTGCTTGAAATCGTTTAGAACCTGTCCATTTTATCAATGGAGCACTACTTATTATTGCCATATTTGTTATATTACAAATACAGAAAAAGTTTATCTAGAGCGTAGTTTGTTTATTTCGTTATACAACTTATCAATTGTATAGATAACCCATTTATCTTTATCGTCATATTCGGATTTATAATAGTCACACTTATAGTAAACATCATCTACTTTATAATATCCTACTTTATCAATATCTTCTATATCGTAGACTTCAGTGACAGTTGCACCAAACGGTATTTCTTGTATTGATACAGGTATTATAACTTTATTCAAGTTTCTGTATGCAATTCCTTCTGGGTCATCTATAAGTTCATCACAAATTTCATTAACCATGTTCTTGACAATATTTGCTAAAACAATACAAGGAACTACATAAGTGTTGCATACTCCAGACTCGTCTGTAGTTATTATTACTTGTGCGGTAACAGCACCTGTTGTTGTGTATGTTACGCTTGGAGGTATTGACAAACCGATAAGTCCTACGTTTATTGGTTTGTCCTCTTTTCCTGAGCCGCTTTCTGGTTCTTTTCCTGAGCCACTTCCTGAGTCTTTTCCTTCATCACTTCCGCTTCCACTTTCTTGCCATTCAACCCATATATCTCTATCTTCGACATTTCCAACAGGTCTCTGATATACATCTAATATATTCTCTGATGAAGGCTGTATATGGTTTTTGACCCATCCCCAAGAACCCATATAATATCCCAATGAATTAGTCAATATTACTTCAATACTTCTTACTGTACTCAAGTCAAGAGGCTGTCCAAATTTATCAACCAATTGTATTTCGACACATCCCCATCTGCCTTGTAAAACGTTAGTAATACAATTTACAAAAGCGTCAAATCCGTCACAAGTCTGCTGTTCACAGTTTACTTTATATGGATTGAAGTTAGGGTTATAAAATGCGTTCTTAGGTATATACATTGATTTATTGTTGTTTGTTTATTTATTCAACAAAACAGCAAGAGTCGCCATTTCTGACGACTCCGTAACTCCTTCAACAACTTGGTTGACGAGATTATCTGTTTCTTTTCATAGTTTCAGCAGTACGAATTGCGTCCATAATTTTCTTTGCATTTGCAGCAGTGAACGCGTATACATCATTTTCAAGTCTGTCATAAGTATGACACGGTACAAAATTGACTGATATTCCGCTTATAAATGCAGGGTCATCAAGTAATACATGATAAACCGGATCTGTCAAATTTTTAGGAACGTCTAGAAATACAAAGCCATCTCCCCAAGATTCAATTCTCACACAAGGAAATTGTTCATTACCTTTTTCAGTGTATTCCTTAGGATATATTCTCATTTCAGCACCGTCCCAGAAAATTTCGTTGCTTGCACCATATTTGATAAGAGCCTTTTTGAACTGATTAGTCTCAGTTGACTCAGCAATATATTCATCAAATTTCTGTATCATTTACAATATTGTTTTATTATTTATTAATCTTCTTTTTCTATTTCGGTTGCTTTGAAGTTGTAAATAGGCTTGATAATATTGATAACCTCTGCAGTATCAGCAATACCGTCAATAATTTCCTGAGCGTTTTTGTAAGCCATAGGAGACTCGTCAATGGTGCCGCGGTTTACACAAGTAGTGAAGATACCCTCCATTGACTTTTTGAAGTCATTCATTGACAAAGACTCCTTTGCAACACGTCGGCTCATCAAACGGCCAGCACCGTGAGGGCCTGAATTATTCCAATTCTCGTTGCCCTTGCCTATTGCAATAATTGAACCGTCGCGCATATTCAAAGGAATAATAACCTTCTCGCCTGCATTGCAACGAATTGCTCCCTTACGGATAATATTGTCAGAGAAGTCAATATAGTTGTGAACGGTCTGCCACTGCTCGACAACATTCTTGATCTTCATTCCTTTGAGAATTCGACGGAGCATCTCCAAACGGTTCTGCCAAGCGAACTCCTGACAAAGCTTCATATCGTGGAGATAATCCTGACGAAGATCTCCAGTCAAATAACAAATATCAGTAGGAACTTTGTCAATACGGTTGTATTTCTCCTTAATTTCCTTGATTGCCTTAGAAGACTCTTTCTGACGACCTTCAACTTTCAACTGAGCAATAGTTGACTTGATTTCCTCCTTGATCTGCTTGGTATAAGAATTACACTGTTCAATTGCAAGTTTCTGATAGTGCTTGCAAACCTGCTGGCCGAGATTACGAGAACCGGAGTGAATTACGATGTACTTGTTTCCGTCTTCATCAACATCAATCTCGATGAAATGATTGCCCCCGCCGAGTGACCCGATGCTTGACTGCAAGTGGTCCATATTACGGAGATTCTTGTACATTACCATATCCTCCATCTGCTCGAAGTAAACGCGGGTTCCCTGCTTGGTATTTACATCGCTGCCGGAAGGAATAGTATCACGAATGACTTTATCCAACTTGGCTAAATCCAAGTCAATATTTCCGATATTGGCGACAAGCATTCCGCAACCAATGTCAACACCAACAAGATTAGGAACAACCTTGTCTCCCAAATCTGCGGTGAAGCCGATTGTGCAACCAGCACCGGCATGTGCATCAGGCATTATACGAATTTTTGCATCACGAAATTGCGACTGTTCAGCTAGACGATAAACCTGAGAAACTGCTTCCTGCTCGATTGTAGTTGCAAAAATCTTTAAGTCCATATTCTTTATTTTTATTGTTACAGTACAAATATACAAAAAAATCTTAAACTAATTGTTAAAATTCTAATGTTTAACAATTTTTAACTTTTTTGATACTGTAATTTTTCTTGCATGTTTTCCAATCTTTCTTCTTTTTACAAATACCTGGCTCTAAATCATACATCCGGCATCGGCTACATCTTCTTGGAATGTTTATATAATAATCATATCCTTCTGAAAAGGCCGTTGCACTATTACTGCCTTCACTATTATGTTCTATCACAGATGTTGTATCGTATGTACTCGTATCTTTTGTATGCCGTATTATATAAGCCATTATTTGAAATCTGTAAATTTAACTTTTCTCGTTTTTGAAATCTCAAAGTACTTTTCTATAGGTATTTTGTATTCTGTGAACTGCCATTCCATTTCACAATATACCAACAAAGTTCCTTCGCCAAATTTTGTTTTCAGTTCAACATTTGGCCAAGGAAACGTACTTTTGTCTAAATACTCTTCAATATGTTTTGCTTCTCTATTCATACACTTCGTCTGTATCATTAAATTCTTGGTAATTGTCCCAAGAAATAATATAAGAGTAATAATCTCTGTTTTTTTCTTTTTCGTACCATCTTTTTATAATACGAAAACCTTGTTTTTTCAACTCGTCCAATGTTTCTTTTTCAATATACCAATCACCTGCTAATGATTGCCAACGGTCGTACAATTCAATATATGGACTGCCGTTTTCCATTTCTTCTTTGATATACTGCAGGGCTTCTTGCAAATTCTTGCTCTTCTCATTGTACGGATAATATTTATTCCGCATCTCTTCCATCAAGTTCATTTCTTATTCTGTTTTTTGTCTTTAACTTCTTTAAATATACAATTATTTCCGTCTAATCGGTCTGCAGGACAGCATGCAATACCTATCGCGTTGTGTCCATTTCTTGGACAAATTCCTTTTTCCTTAAAATAACAGCCATTACAGGTTCCACGAGGAGCATCCAATACTTTGAGTCTTACCTTTACGTCATCTATAGTAATTGTAGCAACACTGTCAATTGCCAACTCTAACATTGAATAATAGCGGTCTGCTGTGCCGAAATAACTTTGTGTTGATATATGATGAATTCCTATCATAGTATTGTTGTACTTATCGGTTTATGCCGTTTTATACATATCTTTGATATTTACGAAATCACTTTTTATATGATCGTACAATTCAGAAGCAAAATTGACAATGACTCTTATCTTAAAAAAGTCGTACTCAATTTTGTCTGTCAACATAATATTGCTGTTCTTGAAATACTCAATTGCATTCAGTATTACATCTTTTCTTTTTTTAATGAACACAATATCAGAAACGCATTTTGCAAACATATTTGGACGAAGCATTCCTTTTGCGCGTACCAGATATACCTGTTTAGAAATTGAAGAGAACTCATCACTCAGTTCATCGTCACGTATAATCATTGTTGCAATTTCTCTTGCTGACAAATGAATGTCAGCATCGATGATTGCATTGGAGTTTTTTAACAGAATGTCAGACAAATCAACATCTATATGAAATATAATATTGTTGTATATTGCATCTCGGGCATCTCGCAAGTCTTGTATGTAATAGTTTGCATTTGTTTCACCTATTTTGTTAAAAAATGAAAGAGTAAACATACTCGGATCAAGAACAGGATAGTCGTTTTTCTGGTCTTCATTCAAATCATTTCTTTCAATACAATCCACAATTGCCTTGTCGTCCGGATGTCTAACGATAACATATTCTCCTTTGAACAGCTTATCTGCTATATTGTCATCACAGCCTAACGACTCAATGAATACGCTTTTAGCACCTTCGATGTCATAATTGTTGTCCTCAAAAAACTTCTGTTGAGCAGTTTCTGCTAGAAGAATTCCTATGTTTTTACCGATTGTGAAATTTGTTCTTGGCATTGTTTGATATTTTAACAAATACAAATATACAAAATATTTTTTATTTAACTGTTAAATAAATGTTAAAAAATAAGGACCCTTGATAAAGAGTCCTTACTTACAATCAAATCAAACCTTTACACCGTCGTTCTCTTTCTTCTTTGTTTGCATCCCATACTTGTTCTGCTAATATTCCATCACTTAATCTTCTCAAATCTCCTTCTTTATCAATGAAAAAATTGTCAAAACAGTCGATGCAAGTAATTACACCGTTTATGATAAACGGACTTACAGTGTAGTATTGCATTGTATGACCGACAATCTGTTCATACTTGAAAACTTCACTCATACCTTCAAATTCGTGTATGTCTGCCCATATCAATGAACCTGCAGAATCAATGCCTCCACGTTCTCTTCCACAAGCACCGAGAGCCATTATTGCGGCCTTGTACGCAAACAAAGTATCTTCAGACTCATCCGGCCAAAAACCTGGTTTAAATGGAGCTAAAAGTATATTGTTGATAAAATCTTCGAGATGCTCAAAATTCATTCCAAGAGCGGCAGACATTTTCAAAAAGGTATCTTTGTATGAACTCAACCACCACGGATGAAATCCTGCGTGTGAAATCATAAAAGTCTTCTCGTCGTCAACTTTGACTGTCTTGCACAACTTAAACAAATCAAAATTGTTTTTGAACAATGTCCTAATTTTTATGAAGTTTCTGTTGTCTGTCCTACAGTCACAAATACTTCTGTCTAATGCATATCCTGCATCATGATTTCCAAAAAGAAGTTGAACATTTTTGTTGTTCTTTGCAACATCCAATATCTTTTCGAAGTTTTCAACAGCAGAATTTCTGGAAATGTTTTCGTGGCTATATACATCAAGATAGTCTCCCATAAAAATAGCAGGAACACCATCTTCTATGTACGGCATAGCATTTTCCCAGAATTTTCTTCCGTGAACGTCTGGAATAAGAATTGTATGTATGCTGTTTTTGTCAATCATTTTTCTTTATTGATTTTAACCAGTAGCTTTTGAACTCTTCGGCCTCTTCTTTTGTTGCGAATAGTTCTGTTTCGCTAAATCTGAATAATGAAGCTCCGTTCAAGTCATACACTATTGATACTATCCGTTTATGATTTGGAAAAGGAGAAGGACGAACAATAATCATTACCTTTGTTATAGTTCCTTCAAATATTTTTGCACCGGTCGGATAAGTATGTACACCGTATGCATGTTGTCCTTCAGTATATTTGTATTCAATATTATTCATTGTTGAAGTTCATTATATACGGCATTTCAACTTTTGCCTGTTCTGACATATATTCAACAATCTTGCTTTTGTTTTCTTTCAAAAACTCTTCTGTAAAATTAGTTTTATTCACCAAGAACTCTATTGCGTCTTCCACAAGACTGTCAATATTTCCGCCACCGTAAGCAATGTCTTCAAAATCAGAAAGTCGTTGCAGTTCATTGTCATACCCGCCGACAGCCCAATCCTTTATACATTCATGAACTGCTTCTTGAAGAGTAAAATCTTTATATGTCTTAATGTAACTCATAACCTTTGATTTAACAATACAAATATACAAAATATATTTGAATAAAATGTTAAATAAATGTTAATTGTCTAAAAATCCTTGCATTTCATATTCCCACAAAAGGAATCGTATTTTCTCTTTCAAATCAGCCTCATTGATATGCCATTCATCCCATATTTCTGCTCCGTCGGCTTCATCTATTGCTTTATAGATATCTTCCTTAAGTTTTTCTAATTTTTCGTTTTTCATATAAAATCTGTCCAATCTGGTTCAACAATATGGTCATTCAAATAATCGTAACAATCTTCACAAAGAAAATTCAACTCATCAACTTGGTTTTTGATAAAATTTCTGTAAAGAATTCCACCAAAATCTCCATTATATAAGTCCATTTCAAACTCTTTTCCGCATTCACAGCACTCAACAATACACTTTATCATAGGAGAATCTTCGTAAATTTCCCAGTTATCAGGAAACGTAAGATTAGGCCAAGCATTTTTGAAATACTCGTTGACATCTTCTTCAATGTCCTCGTTTGCTAGAGTTATCAAATACTTTTCATTTGCATATTCCTCAAAATTTACAGAAACATAATAGTTTCCTGCATAAGGAGTTGCTTGCTTGTGTGCAGACAAATATCTACTATCCGATTTAGCTTTTTCAACAAATTCGTCTGCTTCTTTTTCTGTACCGAACAAAACGTTAGCATGAACAATAATGTACGGTAGAATATAAAAACTTTTCATTTTAGTGAACTTTAATTGTTAATACAACAGTTATAATATAAAATAGAAAAAAGTTTACTAGATGACAAATTAAGTAATAATAAAACGGTAGTGAGGCGTAACTTTGTACGAGAACTCTGCAGCAAAAATACTTCTTGCATGAACAGTCTTTTTTCCGTCAGTCAACGTAATATCATAATGTTTAGGATCAGACTCAATTGATAGCAGTTCAAGAACTTCCTCATCCATATTCATTCTACGAACTTTCTCGGCGATTGCTTCAATATCTCGTTTGTATTTCTTTTCTGCTTCGTCGACATTGTAATCAGTATACTTATTTAAATCCCATTTGAATTGCGAAGCAAAATATGTAACTTCAGCATAATATTTAAATGCAGTTGCATTTGGAACATCTGCAAATTCCTCTCCAGTTGCAGTCAAAAGGTCTCGATGATTGTATGTTACTACTTTTGCAGCTTTCTTAATAACAACCGGATTATATGTTACACCAAAAATATTGATTGATTTGCTGGCCGAATATTCCTCAGACTTTGGGCAGAAATATTTGTAAAATGCTTCATCGCGAATAGGGAGGCGATTTCTTCCACCTTTTCCTCTTTCAATCATAGATTCTCTGTCTATGACTCCAAAAATTGACATGTAATCTTCCATTTTGAAGTTCTTCATTTGATAGAGACAATCATATTTTTTCTTTGACCATATCTTTACATTTTCAATATAGTTGTCGTGAAACTCTTTTGTCTTTTCAACGAGAGTCGCAATGAGATTCAATCTTTCAGTGTCCTTCGAATTTTTGTCCTTGTTCAAAAGACCAGTAATATATTTCTCATAAGAATGTTGAGCTCTTGTCCAATAATCGCCTCTTTTTCCTGCGAACACTAGTTCCTTTGCTTTGTCCAAAACAAACTGACACCATTCAATTTTTTCTCCTGCAAGAGCTTTCTTCAAAGAAACGGAAGAAGTAGGACCGTCAAAATAATTCCACCAAGCCTTAAAGTCGTCATCGGTATATTCGTTTAGAGACTTTGTTTTATGCAGATCATTCAAAATCTGTTTAATACCGTCTACGATGTCATTTATTTTAACAGAATTTATTCCGTATTTGTCAGCAATGGCTTGTTTTTCAGCTTTTGTCATTGCATCCCTGACTTTTTCAATGTCAGTTTTTGCTTCCTCTGGTGAAGGAATATATTTTGACTCATTCAAAAATTCGGCGTAAGATTTAATTGTATTCATATATATATTATTTAATTCAACAATACAAATATACAAAAAAATCTCAACTTAATTGTTAAAAGTTGAGATTAAATTGTTAAAAAATATTAAAACAATTTTTTTGTATTGGTTTTCTTTACTTTAGTATTATCAAACATATATATTTCTGGATTGTTCCTCGGTATTGTGTCCCATTCATTTATAATTCTTACTGCTTCACTTACGATAAACTGTGCTGTTCTTACTGGAACATTCTGTCCAAGTTTAGAGTAATTGGCTTTGTAATCTCCATATAATTCAAAATCTGCAGGATGACCCATCAAGTGCAACCATTCTCTTGTACTCAATACGCGATTTTCTTTATAATGTATTGTTGTTGGAATAGTTTTAAACATACAAACAGGAGAAACATCAGACTCCTCAGTTAACCACATAGGAGCAATTGCATAGAAATTCTTATTCAACGAAAGTTTGTACAAAATATGATCTATCAACTTTTTCAATTTCTGTACTGTATCTAAATCATCATCTATTGTTTCTAACCAACGATAAAACTCTTCGCTGTTATTAATAATGCAGTCTATAGACCAAGTTGTACCGATATTTCTAAAATCATCTCCGTATTTGTACTTTATAAATTTCATTATAAGTGAATTAACAGGAGATAAGTCAATAGAGTCTTGCTGTGTTGCATCACTTGGTATTCTTGACAAATACTCTTTAACGGTTGGCGAAATGTGTTCGTAATTTAAAGAAGGACAGCCGGTATATTTTCCACGATGTTTAATCATAAACACAAAAGTTCTTGGTCTATTTTGACAATTGTCATGAAATTTTGTATTTGTTTTATAATATGCTACCGAATATCCGTATTTTTCACCTAGAGTATTGATAATATTTCTAATTGAATCTCCTGTAGAACTAAATAATGTTGGTGCATTTTCAAAAATATAAATTTTTGGTTTTACAATTTCAAGTGCATAAGTTGCGTTAAATATCATATTATTGTTGCGTCTGTCTTTTGTGTCTCCTTTCGCTATTGTGGCTTGAGACAGTCCAGAACAAACAGGGACAGATACAACAACGTCTGTTTCCGAAATGTTGATTTCGGAATTTTTAGTCCATACGGGGTCATCTATAAGATTTACATTGACTTCTGATATGTCGTCAAACGGCTTTCTATCAAATACTTTATATGCAGGCAAATCATTATTACGTTCACACCATTTCAATAAATTGTATTCATTGCCTACATCTGTCATATTGCCGTTTTTGTCATATTTGACAGAAGTAAGACCTGGATAACTTAATACCCAATCTGCTTTATGTCCTGTTGCATATTCTGCACCAATATACATACCTCCAGTAAGAGGTTGAATGCATCCCCACTTTATATTATTCACTTGCATACATTTTTTCTACATACAATGCTAAGTCCAAAAATGCACCATTTCCTCCAACGGACGGAGTTACATAGTCTGCAACATTTTTTGCTTCTATTCTAGCATTTGCAGGAGCAATAAAACAATCAACGACAGCAGCTGCTTTTGCATCGTTTATACCATCTCCAAAAAATACGCTATACGGCTTATTACCATATTCATCCGCTTTTTCGTTAATATAATTTTTTATCCATTCTAATCGTTCTGCCTCTGAAACGTTATAAATCGGACATTTCATGTCTTCAATACGTTTCTTTGTGATAGGAAATCCTCTTTTATCAGCAGAAATAAAAACTATTTCTATATTATAGCCTTTCAACAATTTGACTCCGTCTGCATCATGCGGACCATATACTTTTGCAACCTTTCCTTCTGCAGTATACACAAATTTTCCATCTGTTAGACATCCGTCAACATCACTTATAACAACTATTCTTTTCATAATATTATTAATTAAAAAAATCAGTATCTTTGTATTTGTTATAAAAATTGTTAATCATAAGTTTACCTAAGTAAAACAAAAACTTAGAATACGGGTAAACGTGACATGCTGCTATATTTAGAAAAATAACTGCTGTTAAAAATTCTGATTGTCTTAAATCATATTGAGAATTTTTAATATATTCAATCAGTGTTCTTTCACATTCTGTGTCAATAAATGTACGATGAATATCAATACGAATGTTGTTGTTTGAAATGACATCTACACTGAACAAATTCTGTCTTACCATATTATGATTGACAATCAATGAATGCCACATCTTTGCAATATCATAATACACATCGCCTATGTATGTTTTTCCAAAATTCTGTCTCCAGTCAAGAATTACATATTTGTCGTTGTTTACCAATATGTTTTCTAAGTGAAAATCACCGTGATAATTATTTGTAAATACTCCTAACTCTGATGCTTTTTCCCAATTGACTTTTGACATGATTTCCGTTGCAGACATGCATTCGACACCATTCACAACACAATCTACATCAATGTCTTCGTATTCATTACAATACTTATTGATACGAGAAATAGTTTTGTTGTAATAAAAGTCTTTATAAATACTTAACTTTTCTTCATTGCTTATTTCTTCATACTCAACATCAAGATACTTTTCCAAAATATCATTCAACATTTTTGGTGTAATAATCGAAGATGCAATTATACCATCTGCGCGTTTATATGAATATACATTTGTTGAATATGTGTCAAGTTCAGGTATAACTATTCCGTTTGCTTTCTGTTTCTCACACAAAAGATTATGTCGTTTAATTCTGTCAGCAATAAACTTAGGATCAATGTGGAATTTGATTACTCTATTGCCTATGAACCATATTGACTCGTCTGGTTTCTCCAAAACGGCTTCAACCATTTTATCGGAATACTCTTGTTTATACTTTTCAAATATCTTTCTATTTCCACAATCAATCCATTTGTTTGTAGAATATAATTTGATATTATGATTTGCTGCAATATTCAAAAAACCACAAACTTCGCCTGTTGACACAAACATCTCCTTGTTGGTTTTGTATGCATTCCAAAAATCATTGTAATCGTACACAAAAGAAACTCCTACATAATTATATGAATTTTTGTTTTCAATTGAGTCTTTTGGTAAAATCGCTTTTATGTTGTTATTTGCCTGAGCTTCAATGTGTCTATATTGTTCAAAAGGCATACTTGCATCAGGTTTACACCCAACCATCCAGTTATGTGTATATGATAATTTGTTTATGTCTAAATCCGGAAGTACAGTATCACACGACCAGAAAATAAAAGGTTTTTGAAGCATATCTTTTGCACAAGACAATGAATAACCTAAACCACTTCCCGGTCCTTCAAAATTGTCTACATTGACAAACTTTATATTTTTTTCAGGATGACAAATTTCTACAACCTGCTTTAAATAATCACCTTTATATCCTAACAGAACGATTATTTCATCGTCATTAGAAAACTTATTGATAATATGAGAAATTACAGGCATCGGGCCAAGTGTACACATAGCCTTAGAGTAATTCTTTGTAAAACTTCCAAGTCTTGAACCTATACCTGCTGCTGGAATAACTACTGTTTTATTCATAGAATAACGTTTTTAATTTTATCAATGTTATGTGCTATTAATACTCTTCTATCTGAAATTTCATATTCATGTTGTTTAAACATCATTGAAGAACCGCTTACACATACATTTGCTCCATTGTCTTTATAAGTTTTTACTGTATTGTAATTGACTGAACCGTCTATAAAAATCTTCAATGTATCAGAATGTTTTCTTATGTATTTGATCTTGTCATTTACAATATTTGGAAACGACATTGTGCCCAAAACACCAGGAGAAATTCCCATAAACATTACACCGTCTATAAGATTTTCGTTATACAATTGAATTGCTACATCTGGCCACGTACACAAATTAAACGTTACACCTATTTTCAAATTTTTGTATTCTTTTCTTAACACTTGTAATGTTCTTACGGGATCTTTTACAGCTTCGTAATGGAAAAAATACCAATCAGAATATGGAGCAATGACACTTGCATAAGTATACGGATCATCAACCATTAGGTGACTGTCTATTATTACCTTATTGCCGTATCTTTTACGCAGGTGTTGAATTAACTCTGGAGAAATTCCGTATCTTGGTACAAAATGTCCATCCATAAAATCTGCATGCAACCAATTGAATCCTTCATGCTCAATTATTACATCTATATCATTTGAAATATTGCTAAGATCACAACAAATCAATGATGTACTAATATTAAAATCTTTCATAGTTTAACTTTTTTATTCAATATTTGAGTGAAATTGTTTGGTCTCCTTTATATCTATGCCACAAATTCTAATCAACATCATAGCAACAATATCAAATAAAATAAACATTGCTTGCTCTGTCAATGTTGTCATTGGCTGCTTAGAATTTATCTTTGTAGGATCATCGGCAGAATTGAGACCTCCGTTGCAAGTTTTGAACTCGACAATCATATTAGCTTCTTGAGCCATATACGATTCTTTATTGCCTACAAAAGCAACAACTTTACCGTTTGACTTTTTCTTAAAAATATCTAAAATATTTGCAACTGATTTTGTGGTTCCTGAATTTGAACAACAAACAAACATATCATTTTCATTCATAGGAGGAACATACGTGTCGCCAAACCAATATGCATTGAAGCCAAGATGATTGAGTCTCATGATAAATGCTTTAAGTGCAAGACCCATTCTACCTGCTGCATATCCTAAAATTTTACCACCATTTTCTTTTGTTGCTACAAGTTCTTTTACAAACCTTTGCATCTGTAAGCTATTTATGGAATTCAATACTTCTGGCAATTCATCTAATACAATACGTTCTGCCCAGATGTAAGGATCCATTCCAACATTCTTATTTTCCATAATTAAAACAATTTTGATTTAACTTTATTTTTAATTATATCATTTAATCCATCAAAGTTTACGATTTTTTCACCGAAGTGGTCCATTAACGACGGAACACCTTTGTGATCTTCGTATTTGAAATTTAAATCTTCTGATATTCTGTGCATAAGTTTATTTACAATATGACTACCGTCTGTATATTCAGATGAAATCATTTCAAAACATTTTTCTAATAGCAATTTGTATTTTTCAGGATTTTCATCTAAATACTTCATCTTTTCAACAAAATCTTCTGGAGATTTTACATACAAGAATTTTGGAAAATGCAGTAAATTGTCTTTATCATAATCAGGATGTAAAAAAGGAATAAGTCCTCTTACAATCATTTCAAAAGGTTTAATTGTGACAAATCCTGGTATAATTGAATATACAAACGAATATTTTGCATCTGCGATTTCCTCGCCCAAATCACTTAACATTACATTTTGTATTTGTGGATAGTCTTGTGGAGCAGGATCATCCCATTTACCATAGATTTTTGTATCACTGTATGGAGTATCTTTTAGCCCATCTATTATGTATTTTTTATATTCTTTCAATCTGCCGTTGTGTACAACTGCACCTGTATTCAAACCTGCACACCCGTGTCCGTTTGAAATGACTATGCATTTAGGATTTTTATTGTTTTTAAGTTTTCGTTCAACATCTATCTTTTTTCTCCATTCTTTGTCTATTCCCATTAAAAATATTCGTTCTACTTCTCCATATTCACATTTTACTTTTGTGTCATTTACAAATGTATGATCTTCATAAGAACGAATATGTGGCTGATGTGGAGTTAAATATCTTTCTGTACATTGCGTAAAAACTATTCTTTCACGATTAAACAGTTCATTTGCATTGACAGTAATATATCGTGGATCTTCTGCTATTGTATAATACGGCAATCCAAGTTTATTCAATATATGAATATACGGACCTGCATAATGTTTGAATGCATTCAAAATCAGATAATATTCTCCGGTTTTTTGATTTTTTAGACAATTGCAAAGGGTATGATTGCCAACATATCCAGTAATAAATAAACCAAAATCAAAATGTATGTTATTTTTAATAATAAAATCGTAAGTTGACTCAAAACTTATAAGATTTGGCTCGCCAATTTTATAAGGTTGTTGAAATATCGAAAATACATTCTTGTTCGGAAAAATATAATTTTTCTCGTTTTCACTCAATTTATTTAAATCATTTGGGCCAAGAATATAAAAATTATGTTCTGGCAACATTCTTGACATAGTGGACAACAATATCATACATGTATCATCGCCAGTGCTGATTTTTCCTGCATTAAACCGTACAGATTTTCCAATTTTTCCAACTAATATGTTCATTCTTATTATCTTTTATATTTTTACTTTAAAATAACTTTTTGTTTTGTTTATACTTAAATTCATTACGATCTATGACGTTAATGACTCCTTCTTTTTTTGGAGTATAACTAAATCCTAAATCATCAGCAATCGTTGTAAATATTTTATTGTTGACAAAACTTCCGTTTAAATATTCTGGTTTTATCAAATCAAAACATGTATTTAACAAGCTTTTATACTTTTCGTCATCATTGTCAAGTTCCATAAGTTTATTGATTAAATCATCTTCATCTTTAACATAAAGATAATCTGGAAAATCTAACAAATGTTCAGGATCATACTCTGGATGCAAAAACGGAATTAACCCTAATGTTATCATTTCATACGGCTTAATTGTGACAAATCCTGATGCAATAGAATATACCAAAGCATATTTTGCATTTGATATTTCTTCATTTAAATCCTTTATCATTTTGTTTTTGATAAATGAATATTTGCTTGTTACTTCGTCATCCCATTTACCGTACACCATAGTATCTTGGTACGGAGTCCCAACAAGACCTGCTATCCATTTTACGTACATATCTAAACGTCCGCTTGAATTTCCAGGAGTATTTATTTTAGATAATCCGTGACCGTTTGATAGTATTATTAAATGATTGTTTTTTGATTTTAATTTTTTATCAACATTTATATTATTTTTAAAATTTGGATTTACTCCGTTTAGAAACATTTTTTCTATATGGCAGTACTTGATTTCTATAGAAGCATATTTCCACTGGTGTGGATGATGAATGACTATGTCATTTTCATTTTGTATATGCGGACCTGATTGCATCACTCCATTCATTTGTGTAAGACATAATCTCGGCATATTGATTAAGTCTTTAGAATTTAAAGTAATGTATCTTGGATCTTCTGATATGCAATACCACGGAATTTTTGTACGGTTTACAAAGTCTACATAAGCTCCTGCGTACGTTTTAGCAGATTGCAACAAGTTACAATACGTGCCGTCTTCTTTTTTCAAAAATTTCGGAATTGACATGTTTGTTACTATACCCATTAAAAACATACCAAAATCGAATTTTATATTTTGTTCAGACATCTTTTCGTATATATGTCTAAACGGAATATCGTCGTCTGGCTTATAATCAAATAATGAATACATGTTTCCGTCTGGGAAAAATTTCAAGTATTCATTTCTATCAAGTTTTTTCAAGTCATTTGGTCCTATTATATAAAACTTATATGTAGGATTCATTCTTGCAACGAGTGATAAAAAAATTATAGCACTATCTGTTCCTGTATTTAGTTTGTGATGTTGTTTAAAATTCAAAGATTTTCCTACTTTGCCTATAGCAACTACTTTTTTATCTTCTTTCATATTAAAACACTTTGTTACTTTTTCTCGGTTTTGTTAATTGTTTGATAAAATCTTCTATTATAGAATCTGGGTCTGTGACACTTTTATAATACTCCCAGTTATTTTCAATCATTTCATTATACAATTTCTTGTTGGAAGATATTTCCTTCATTTTTTCAAATACTTCTTCCATATTGCTATTGTCATCTTCTAAAAACAATCCAGCATTTGCATCGCACAAACTTTTCTCCGTTTTTGTATTTATGTCGGTTACGTATGCACCTTTTCCTGTAGCCATATCAAAAATAGGAATAGTTCCACACAATATAATCTCCATCATTGCATACTCTATCATATTTCCTGGGAGAATATTTGGCATATCGTATATTGCATTAGTGTTTTTAGGGCAGAAACATTCTATACCGAACATAGAATTTCTCATAGCTTCCATTCCATCTTCTCGTTTATATGAACCAAATATAAACATTTTGTTATCTCTTGGATAGTTTATAAGTAAATCATTCTCTGATATATTATTCTCTTTTCTCCACTTTTTATCTATCGTCACTGTATATTTTGAAGGTCCTTGTATTGCATCTTTCAATGATGAATATTTTTTGGAAGTGTCTATTGTATAAAACAAATCAGGAACTGCTGCTACTCCAATCATTTTTTCAATACCTCTCATTTCATATTCAAACAAATGATTTGTATCATATTTACACAAATCCAATGTTTTTTGAGGCTTCTTGAACGAAGCAAATCTTCCTATATAAGTGACTCTTTTTTTCTTATCATCAAATGACAACCACTTATCTTTATAAGAATTGTCAAATCTCATAGGTAAATGCAATGAAATGAATTTTTCTTTGAATGCAGTTTTACCTATAGTTTCTTTCATTATTTCACTTATATTTGTATTGGGACTAAATGTACAAATATAATCAAATGAATTTAAAAATTTTTTATCACTGAAAAGTTCAATACCGAATGCTGCATAGTGTATTTTGTAATGAGCATTGAGAAAAAGTACTTTCTTTGTTGTTATCTTTTTCGTTATCAATTCATTAAACATATCTACATATTCTTTTTTGTTTCTTTTCAACATCAAAGAATGTATAAATACATAATCAGCTGAATTTATATAGTCAAGTTCTTCTTGTGTATAGTTGAACTTTTTAATTCCATTTGACAAATAATCTGCATTTCTCTCTTCTTCATCGTTCGCTTTGCAGAAGTATGTTTCTACATCATTTCCAGCTTTTATCAAAGCTGCTTTCATTTCATTTATATAAACCGTTACTCCAGTTGCAACGATACTTCCAGTAATCTGAATAATCTTCATAGTAAACTTATTTCATTTTCAATTATAACAAAAAAATTTTATTTGTTTATTTTTAAACTTAAGCAACGAATTGTAATATAAAATCTGATTAAACTTTTGGGACAAAAAAACTTAAACTTAGAACATAATGCATACAACAGAAGAAATATCAAATAACATTATTGAATGGACTCACAAAAGACTTTCTTCTAATTTTAATTTTCATGAACATCAACTTGAAATTATCACAGATATTATATACAATATTTTAAATAGCGAAGAAGAAGGACATGAAAATTATGTTCTTGAAGCTCCGACTGGAAGTGGTAAATCTATTATTTGTATTGTTGCAGCCGGAGTTTTAGCAGAATATTATCGTATGCGTTCATATATTCTTTGCTCTGACTTATATTTGTGGCAACAATATTATGATTTTATAATTAAAGCCGGACTTTCAAACTTTGGATATCTTAAAGGCCAAACTGGAAATTATACTTGTATGGTCAATTATGAAGATATGAGAAATGCTGATTGCCGAATGCGTAACTTAGGGTGGAAAACTCTTATGGATAGAGACAAAGCAATGAAAGCTGGTTATCGTTGTGCTGAGAAGTGTGAATATGTTTTAGCTAGAAAGAAAGCGATACAGTCAGAAGTTTGTCTTATGACGTATCAACTTTTTTTATATATGCTTAATGTAGTAGGAGATGCTGAAACAGGATTTGACGGAAGAGAAGTTATATTCTGTGACGAGTGTCATAATATTCCTGATATTGTTCAAGCTAAATATACTCCAACCGTAAAAGAAGAAGACTTCAAATATTTGCAAGCATTATATGAATTTGGTAAAAAAGAATTAGAACGTCAATCTGTAGCAGATGAGTCAAAATTCGGAATATACCAAGAATTTTCTACATTGCCAGAGTTAATGTCTGCTTTGAAAAGCATGTTTGCTGACATGTGTAAACAAGATTCTTCTCCGATGGATAATATCGTATCAATGAAAGTATACTATAATATTTTTGATGCTTTCAAAAATGTAGTTGAATTGTTGGAAGGAAGAATTGCCAGAAGAAAAGAGTGTGGAAATAATAATGCTGAAGATGTAAAAATGTATAAGCATTGTTCTTATTATAGAAACACTGCTTGTCATTGGGGAGATTTTCTTACTGCCGTATCGGAAGCAGGAAGTAATTATTTGATAAAACAAGTTGAATATGACAATGATCATATTCCAACTGTCATTTATAATTGTGTCAAAGAAGATTATATGGTGTCTCATTATTTGTTAAAACATACACCGCATAGGGTTATGATGTCTGCAACTGTCGGAGGTAAAACTGCTTTTGAAGAGAATATCGGAATAAAATATACAACTACCAAAACTTCTAAAATGTCAAGAGTTCCTTCAACTTTTGATTTTTCAAAGTCTCCTATTAAGGTATTTACAAGATATAAGATGACTTATGAAAAGAAAGATTATTCATTTGAACAACTTAAGCCTTTGATTTATAAACTTATTAACAAATTTGAAGGACAAAAGGGACTTATACAGACAGGTTCTTACAAAAACGCAAAAGAATTGTATTATACTGCTCCCGAAGAAATTAAAAAACGTCTTTTGATTTATAATGACTCAAAGGAAAAAAATATAATGTTGAGAAAACATAAAGCAAGTAAAGATACAATTATTATAGGTCCAAGCTTGGCTGAAGGCATAGATTTGCCTGATGATTTGTGCAGGTTTATTATAATATTGAAAGTACCATATCCTACATTAACAAGCAAGCTTGTAAAAGCAAAAATGAAATTGTTTCCAAATTGGTATGCTTCAACAACTTCTAATATTATAATTCAAGGAATTGGTAGAGGAAATAGAAACAAGACGGATTATTGTCAAACTTTTATACTTGACGGTTGTTTTAAACGACTTTATAACGAAACGAAAGATCAGTATTCACCTGAATTACAGCAACGTATAAAATTTTATGAATAAGTTTAACAATTCTTTAACAAATAAATAAACAAAATTGGTTATATTTGCAATATGAATTTATTAAATTTTGAAGAATTTTTAATAGAACAGAATGTGGGTTTATCGCAAAAAGCTATTGATAAAATCGACGATTATTTAGAAAATGATCCTAATTTAGCTGATGCTGATGTTGATGAATATATAAAATTAATATCACAACATGCAAAATTATCAATGCATTCAAATAAAATTGATTATAAATCATATTTTACTAGTCATGATATGTCTGAAAAGGCTGTTATTCCATTTTTGAATCTATTTTCAAAATCAGACAAACTTGATGAATTAAATAATGTTATAGAAAACAAAACAACGGTAAGTGATATAAATACCTCAGGCAATTTTTATAATGAATTTTGCAAAGGTTGGGAAAAAGAAGCTCAAATAATAGCTCAATGGAATGATGGTGCTTTAGTTCAAAGATCATCTGCTGCTGTTGGTAAGTTTGAAATTTTATTAAAATTTGTATTAAAAGATATTATAAGTGGTCGTAAAGGTGATGTTAACTTGTCTTCTGGTGAAATGGAAGTAAAAGCAATATTGAAAAAAGGTGGACATCCTTTAGGACAAGGCTACAATGTTAAAAAACCTCAAGAAATTTGTTCATACATAGACAAAAACTTATTTGGAACAGAAAATAATACATATTATTTTGCTGTAAGAGACAAGGATGCGTTTAAAGTATTCAATGAAAATTTGGTAAAATCAAAGGTTGATAAAAAAGATTTAGCAAAATGTATTGTTGATGCTGTATGTTATCAATATAATGTAAGTCCTTTATCTGAACTGTATGGTTCAGCAATATCATATTTAAGTTCTTCGATAACGAACAAAGGTGTAAGTTCAGTGTATGATATTATAAACTTAATAGGCTGCATACAATTATGCATATATGCAAGCAAAGAAGCATTTAATTATTTCTTTATTGTGGATGTAAATTCTGGAAATTATGTATGTTTCAAAGATTGTTTATCTTCAGGATCTAAATTATACGATTTTTCTACAATATCTTCTTTTATTAAATTCTCTGCTCCGTCTCAAGGTTCATCAACAGAAAGAGATTGGACAGTAACAATGGATTTGAAATAATTAAACAAAAAATTCAAACAAAATATAATTAATAACTTAATATTTCAAAAAAATGAATGCAAGTACAACACCGTTCAAATCAAAAGTAGCTTCGTACAAACCCAGCAGAACTGTTTACGAATACAAAGTCGTTCAAGAAGAGTTTATGAAGATGAATGATTTGACTAAGATGGGAAATGACGGTTGGATTTTCAGTCACGTATTTACGTCAAACGACAAGAATCAATATTTGTTTTACCGTGAAAAACAATAAAAATGGAAATCATACTTAGCAAAGAAGAGAGAATTAAAATTCTCGAGGAAAGACTTCAAAAAACAGTTGAAAAAGCAACGGAATATTACAATTTTGCGGAAGCAGCTGCAATCTGCGGAGAAGCACCTGATGAAGTAAAATACAGAAATGCTTATTATACGTTGTATGATGAAGCCGAAAAAATAAAGCAAGCACTGATTGATGAAAGAAAGAAAGAAGATTAATTCATTTGAAGAGTTCGTCAATGAAGATTCAATGCAGATTATGTACACAATGTCTTTTACTTTACAAGACTTGATGAAATATAATCTCATTACGTTCAATGATGACATAACAACGGAAGATGTAAAAGGAATATACAATTTCTTTGAGAAATCATATATGGCAGGAGACAGTTTGACTGCAGATATTAAAGTTAAATTGACTTCTGATAATATTGTGTTTTCTTTGTCTTCGACCAATTCAAATGAAAGACAAGCAAAAGAAGAATTTGTCAACTTTATAAACGATATCTTGCAAGGTATTTGCAGTAATGCGTATGCAGTATTAGAAGATGACAAAAACAAAATAAAAAAGTTTATAAACAAATTCTATGAGTAAGAAGTACAGATGGGGTACAATGGTACCTCTTATTGGCGGTAGTGCGATTGGATGTAGTCAAGCAGCAGAGTCTCTTCCGCTGTTTCATTTTAGTTTTGATGGATTCGAGAACAATGATATTGGAATATTGAATTATTGGAAAGATGAAAACATTCCGTATTATCATATTGACAAAGATGAAGTTCCATTGAACGAAAAGAGATTCCAAAATATTGATTTTGTAAATAGTGTATGTCCTTGTGCTGCGCTTGCTCGTATCAATACTAGTACAGGAGACAAAGTTGGAGGTTATGCTCCACAAAACCAATGGATGTACAAGTCTGCAGAATTTGTTTTAGAAAAAATCAAACCAACAGTATATTGGGGAGAAAATGCACCTGCATTGAATATGGATGCAGGTAAACCTGTTGTTGCAAATCTTATGAAGATAGGAAAAAAGTACGGTTATTCTTTTTCCATCTACAAGACTTCAACAATTTACCACGGTTTGCCTCAAAAGAGAGACCGTTGTTTTTACTTCTTCTGGAAAGGAGATAAAATTCCTATTCTTAACTTCTTTGACAGAGAAAGATTAACATATAGCAAATTTGTAGAAGGAATTGATAGTAATTTGCCTGATTCTGATAGATTTGCAATGCCAGAAAAACCTACAGACTATTTACCGTTTAAATATTTGCTGGAAAAATCGGGACAGACTTATGCAGAATATTTCAAAAGTCATTCGAAAGACACAGCAATTGTTAGTACAAACGGCGAAATTGCGAACAATGGCTTGATTGATGATGTCATTCAATGGATAAAGACAAACCATCCTGAAGAAGTTACTGCAAGAAAAAAAGGAACTAAACGCAACCAATATGAATGGGTACAATACATGAAAAGTAAGTTTGATGATAAAAAAGGACTATTTTATCAAGGACCGATATTTTCAGAAAATTATTGTCCTGCTATTATTTCAAAAAACTGTTCAGTACTTATTCATCCTTTAGAGGACAGATATTTGAGTTTAAGAGAACTTGCATGCCTTATGGGTATGCCTACTGACTTCAGGCTGACAAATCAGAATATGAGTTCAGGATATTTTACTCCTCAGATGATAGGACAAAATGTCCCAGTCAACACTGTAAGAGATGTGGCTTCTCAAGTTTTGCGTTTTATTGACAATGACAAAACTTTGCAGTATGTAACAGTGTCAAATGGATATTATTTGCAAAACAACATAAATAAAACCTGTAAAGAAGTATCTGAAAAGTCAACAAAAAAACTATTTTAATATGGAAAAAATATTAGAGTTGATAGCTTCATTAGTTTCTGACGCTAAACAGAAAGATGAAAAAATTCTTGATCTTGAAAGAAAACTAGACAGTTGTTTACTTGAAATAGACGAAAAAAACAAAAAGATAAAGGAATTAACAGAAGAAAATACTAGATTAGCTCTCGAAAAGATAAATCCATTACAGCCAAATCCTGCAAGACCATTTCCATACGATCCAGTTATTCCTTTGACACCAAACCAACCTAGTACACCAGTTAATCCTTGGATTCCAAATCAGCCGACTACCCCTTATCCAGATTGGCCCTATGGACCTATTATTACGTACATTGGACATTCCAACGATACCCCTTACTTTTCATGTGAAATTACTTGTTAATAATGATTGAATTAAATGGAGGCGTAAAGCTTGAAACAGTATTAGTTACAGGTTGTGCAGGATTAATCGGTGCAAATTTTGTAGAATATATTGATAGTTTAAACAAATTTTGTTCATCTTTACATTGTTGTAAATATGTTGTCGGAATAGATGCGTTAGAACCGTGGGGAAACGACAATATTCCTGTAAATAACCTATATACTTTTTATAAAATGAATTGTTCAGCAAATGAATTAGAGTCTATTTTTGAAAAGTATAAATTTGATTATGTATACCATTTTGCAGCATACGCGGCTGAAGGACTTTCTCCATTTATGAGAAAATTCAATTACGAAAACAATATACTTTCAACAGTAAACGTAATAAATTGTTGTATAAAATACAATGTAAAGCGTCTTATATACACATCTTCTATGAGTGTATATGGAAATGGTGTAAAACCAGGAGAAAAATTTGACGAAAATGACGTATTGTCACCGATAGATCCTTATGCAGTGTCTAAATATGCATGTGAAATGGACATAAAAATCGCAGGAGAGCAACACGGTCTTGATTGGTGTATAATTAGACCTCATAACGTGTTTGGTATTGGACAAAACGTAAATGATAGATACAGAAACGTTTTAGGTATTTGGATGCATCAATTAGTAAAAGGAGAACCTATCTCAATTTACGGAGACGGAAATCAAACTAGAGCATTCACTGTAGTCGACAATATATTGAATTGTTTATATGTAGCCGGTGAAGATCCAAGATGTTCAAAACAAATTATTAATCTTGGTGGAGAAAGATCGTTTACATTAAATGAAGCTGCTGACATATTTGCAAGCGTTATTGGAATTGACAGGAACAAATTCCAGTATTTTGAGGAGCGACATGAAGTAAAACATGCTGTACCGACGAACGGCAAAGCAGTCAGTTTATTGAAATACAAGGAATATACTACTTTCGAGGAAGGACTAATTAAAATGTGGGACTGGGTATTGAAAGAACAGAAAGTAAAAGATTGGTATAAATGGGATAAGTTTGAGATAGACAACAAGTTATATTCTTATTGGAAAAATTAACATTTATTTAACAATACAATTAAAAATAAGTTGTATATTTGTAATTGTAAACTTACAAACAACAATGAAGTTTAATAAAGATATGAATTCAGTGACATTTGAATTTAGAAAACCAAAAACTCCGTCAGCAGAACCTCGGTTGAAGTTTCAAAAGACTTCTACTGATGGAGAATTTGATTTGATATTAAAAGTAAATGAAACATCGCAAGCAGACGAAATAACAATAAAACTTGGTATTGTTTCAATTGAGGAAATGGAAGAAATTGCTCATATTTTAAAAACAATATCAACAAAAAAGAATAATTGTCAACTAATAACTGAATAATTAATTTCAAACATAAAAAAGAATGAATACAGAGCTTATCAAATTTTTTGGTGTCGCAGTAAGCGAGCCTTCGAAGATGCTTAGTTTTGAAACCGTTAACACTGAAGCCGTCAAAAAGGGATATATTGTTCACCCTGATGCTTGTACAGAGTCGGTTATGAAGTTCATAAACGAAATAAATGTAGATTACAATTCTACGTTTTACAAGACTTTTGACGAAGTGTTGTCTAAATCTAGATTCGAGCTGTTTTTGGATCAAGTCATGCACTATGCAACGACTTATGGAACTGGTTTCCAAGGAGAAGCTTGGGTACCTAATGAAAACTATGCAGAGACAAAGACTTTTGTATTTGACAAATATACTGTCATTAAGGCTGTATCTGCTGAGGAGATGTATAACAAATGTCTTGATGTACTGTATAGCGGAATTGCGCTAAAGCAAGCCACTGTGAGTGCAGTTGTTGAGTATGTTTGTGAATACTTCAAAAATTCCAACTCCAAACTCGACATCGACGCTATCAAGAACAGAGAAGCTCTTGTTATCATTTGTCACAATCTCGGAATTTATCCGACAAATGCTATTTCGCTGTTCAGATATATTGTATATGACACAACAAACGAGTCTCTTCTTATCAAGAGTCCGGAACTTATACGAAGCATTAAAGCTTCTTCAAAGATGTTCAATTTCAATGTTTTGAATACTGAACAAATTGAACAGCTTTCTACAATATTTTTCAGATTTAAACCTCTGTTTTTGGCATTCAAAACTGGTTCTAATTCATACATAATCAACAGAATTCGCAGACTTGCTGAAAAGAATCACAAGCCTCTTGCAAGCGGTCTTCTTGAGAAGATGCTTACTGCTGATGCTTTTGAGAACTACAAAACTCTTACGTTGTCCAGCAACGACAAGATGAAATTCGAGAAAGCAGTCAACGAGTGCACGAATTTCAAACTTGTTAGACTTCTTCAACTTATCAAAGAGAAGACAGTCAATTTAGTTGGTTGTATAGATTTTTATAACAACTCCAAAGGTGAAGCTGTCGATGTAAAAAATATGTACATTGTACGAAACGGAAAAGTGTACTTCAAAGATACCAAGTTGAGCTATACTCCGTTTGAAATTTCTAACATAGTGACTTGTTTGTCATATTTTTATGACACAATGTACAATAAACTCATCAGCAATCTTAAGGCAAATATTGCCGAAGGAGAAACTCCTACTTATATTCCGTTTGATGCTCTAGAGATTGCTTGTCCTGTAAGCGAAAAGAACTTCATCGGAAACTATCCTAACGGCACTCGATATAAACTTGCAGAAGACAATGTATTTGGTATTTTCTGGAAAGAAGAGTGGGGAACTCGTGATTTTGACTTGAGTTTTGCTGATGTAAACGGAAACACGATTGCTTGGAACAGATCGTATTATTCAAACCATCGTTCTGAAAGAACTGGAAAAAGTGATATTGTATATTCCGGAGATATGACAAGGGCAAATCCTCACGCAACAGAATGCATGAAATTTACAGACGAGGTTCAGAACGGAATATTCTCTATCAACCGTTTCAGTGGTAATGAGAATTCAAAGTTTGAAATGTTTATGGCTCAGACTAAAACCTTCGACCATAATAAGGTTCACTCTGGTCTTGATTATATGGTGGATCCTAACACCATTGTATTCAAATCAGAATGTATTTCAGACAAAGTACAGAAAATGCTTGGTATCATTTGCGATAAGTACTTGTATTTGAGCAATTTGAGTGCAGGAAGTCGTATCATTGCAACTTTCAACAATGCTAAACCTGCAGATGTGTACAACATTTATGTACTTAAATCTAAATCTGTACTTTACTTGTATGATGTACTTAAGGATGCGGGATACAAGGCAGTTACAGATGAAGAAAAGGACGACAAAACCATTGATTTTAGAACTGCATCCAAAGCAGATATTATTGCTTTATTCTCCTAATACACTCTAACTACTAAGCAATGCATCTGGAATATAATCAAATATTGTATTTCAGATGCATTTATTTTTAATAAATAAAACAAAACACTAATGATAAAAGATTATTCCAATTTTATAGGTGAAGGCTTTACAGTGGACGATGATATTGCTGCAATATATGTAAGAATATTTAAAGAGGGCGGATTTAACAAACAAGCAGGAGACGACGATGAAGCCTTTATGGAATATGCCATGTGGAACAGCCTTGGTGCTGAAACACAAAAATGGGTTTTGGAACAATCAAAATTCACAGGATTTCTCGGTTTAGGATATGACTATATTAATATATTGAGTATATCAAAACTAGATTTTCTTCTCGGTTCTGTTTTAGACTGTATTGACAATAGAGTAATGAATAATGGGAAGGAAGACGATGATATACGATTTACTGTGGCATATTCAAAACCTCTTCCTGGAGACGACGGAGAACAATATCAAATTTTTGATGTGGCAGATACTGATGTATATTCTAATCCATTTATACGAAGCGGCAAAAATGTAAAATGGAAAAATCGTTTAGTCACACAAAATCTTGAATGGATATTGGATGACACATGGGACGATTGTGTATACATTAAAAACGATGCAGCCGCAAAATCATTTGTAAATTATTCAGGTTACAATTACTATAAAAACGGAAAAAAGATATTTTAATATGGAAATTGTAAACAGAAAAGCAAAATTTGACTATGAATTTATAGATACTTACATGGCGGGTATCGTATTAGAAGGACTTGAGATAAAAGCCATAAGAGACGGAAAAGCAGACATTTCAGAAGCATTCTGCTATTTTGTAAACAATGAACTGTTTTTAAAAAATGCTTCAATAAGATACAAAAGAGGATCTGACATTCTATTGAAAACTGAAAACGCAGTAATACGAAAAGATGCCACAAGAGACAGAAAACTTTTATTGAACAGAAACGAACTTTTGAAAATCAAAAATGCTATTGAAGCTAAAGGTATGACTGTTGTTCCGTGGGCAATGTTTATAAACGACAGAGGAATATGCAAAGTAACGATAGCCGTAGCTAGAGGAAAAAAATCTTACGACAAAAGAGAAACAATCAAAAAACGAGATACTGAACGAGAATTGCGTCAAAATTTTTAATAAATACAAAAATATACACAACAAATGGACGCAACAATGAATGATATCTGGACAATGTTTATGTCATCAATAGATGTAATGTACATTATTATGTGTAATATTGCAACCTATGCTGTCATAAAAATGGTTTCTACTTTAATGGGAAAAGATTTGAGTACTTCTTGGAAAAGAATAATATCCGCTGTTGTTGCAATAATTTTGGGTATTACTTCAGTAAATATGGGTCATGACAAAGAAGCTATATTATATGGATTCTTCATACAGTTTATTGTGTATGATTATCTTTGGAAATGGGCTATCAAAAAATTAGAAAGTTTTGAAACCACAGATAAAACAAAAAATTAAACAGAAGCGGAACAGTAATTCCGCTTTTTTATTTAACAATTGTTTAACATTATTATTGTGATTTATTGTTATATTTGCAATAGTTAAACAAGTATTATACATGTAATATAATAATATGAAATTTACTATAGAAAATTTAAAAACAAAAGGACCACTTATTAATGACCATTACGCAAAAGTATATGAGTGGGATTATATTACATACAGCTCACTTAGAGGAGATGCTGTGTGTGCATTTAGAAACGGTTCATGTGTAAGAACATTCACTCCTGAAGAGTTTGCATATTTAGTTGTGTTGACTAATTGTGTTGATGATTGGCATACTGTTTATATAGAACATTTTAATGGAGAATTCAATATTAGCGAAATAATGTCAATTGTTGATGTGATGTATGATTTTAAAAGAACATACAAACAACCCGAACATTTTGAACCAACTATAGATTTTGTAAAAAGTATTTTAAAGAAACACGGGTTTGAATATTACAGACCTGAATGCAATATAAATGATCCTATAGAGTTTGACAGTGATTTGTATGAAGCAGTAGGAACTTTAGATAATTACGGTTTTCCTATAGGCTCTATTGTTTATTGTACAAATGGAGGTCTTAAAAACATTGCTACAAATAAAATCATTATTTATCCTAAAGTTTACGTTGCAAAATGAGCAAAAATTATTACGACATTTTAGGTGTAGACAAAAGTGCATCTGCAGACGAAATAAAAAGTGCATATCGCAAGCTAGCGCTCAAATATCATCCCGACCGTAATCCTGGAGACAAAGCTGCAGAAGAGAAATTCAAAGAAATTGCAGAAGCGTATTCTGTTCTTGGTGATGAAAAAAAGAAAAAAGAATACGACAATCCGTATGGCTCGTTCAGAGGTTCTGGAAGTTATTATACGGACAATGGATTTGATGACATTTTCTCTCAATGGAGCAGAATGTACAATAATGGCGGTATTAATTTTGATGGCTTTAGTTGGAGAGACGAGTCTTTTAATCCGTTTGAATATGCAAATGCAGGAAAATCATCAGATCAAAAAATTGGTCCAGAAAACGGTGCAGATATTCGTATAAAGTTCAAATGCACCACCAGCTTTTTGTATACTGGTGGTAAAAAAGAGTTGTTGCTGCGTAAAAACATTCAATGTCCTCATTGTAACGGAAAAGGAGAGATTGAAACTGAAGTTCATACATGTACAAAATGTAATGGAACTGGAAAAATACGCAGACGTTTATCTTCAATTCTTGGAATGTACAATTCAGAAGCAAAATGTGACAAATGCAACGGTACTGGAAAAATCAGTGTTGACAAATGTACTCACTGCAACGGAGAAGGCGTCATATCTCAACAAACAAAGGTATCAATCAATATTCCAAAAGGACTTGTGGATGGTGAAAATTGTGTATTTAGTGGACAAGGAAATGCAGGAAAACGTGGCGGCAAGCCGGGAAATCTTATTGTGAATATAAACGAAGATAACGACACTCCATTCACCAGAAATGCATCTGAACTAATGTACAATAAAACTATTGACTTGTTTACTTCATTGCTTGGAGGCACAATAACAGTACCTACAATGACAAACGACGTCAAAATTACACTCGAGTCAGGAGTTCAACCAGGAAAAACTCTTAGATTAAAAGGAAAAGGTATGCCAACATGTAGAAATTCTTCATCTTATGGTGACATGAAGGTCACTTTAAATGTTGAAATACCTACAAATTTATCAAAAGAAGCAAAGCAAAAGGTCGAAGAACTTAAAAATGTATTAAACAAATAAGCTGTTAGTAATATAATCAAAAATAAAAGATGACAGATTATTTAGTGTGGAAGAATACAAAATTTTTTCAAAACGAACAAACAGTGTAATTTATATTGCATATTCTGAACAAGAAGCAAATGATATAATATTTGAGTTGGAAATGTTAGATCATAACAACGGAGAATATTTTCCTAAAACGTATATTTGTATAAAAAGTAAATAAAATGACAGAGAAAGAAAAAAAGCAAGCTATCGACGAAAAGTACGAGAAACTGAAGAAAGAAGCTGAAGAGCAACTTATGCAAGAAGACAATACATACGACGACGGAACTAAAGTGTTCTTGTCAAAAGATGAATGTATTGAAAAAGGTATTGAGTGTCATAATGAAAAGCGTTATCTTGCCAAAGAAATGTCTTCAATCGCCAAGACTTGTTCCGAACAAACCGGTATTGATAAGAAAGCTATCATGAAAGTAAAAGACTATCTTCATTACAAAGGTCGTGGATGGGGAGAAGATTGCCTTGAAAAATCTGAGGAAAAAGAGAAATATCCAGACAGAGTTTCTCCGACTTTCCGCAAATTGTTTGAAATCGTTACAAATATGTATGCTTGCGGTAAGCAAGATGAACTTGATGAATACATCGATGCTCTTAAAGATAGAGGTATCGAGTTGAAGATCAATGAAAACATGTTTGAGACTCCCGACGAAGACAACGCCAAAGTAATTGCACAAGCTATCAATGGAATGGACGGTTTTCAGAAATCTATTTGCGAGAAGAACGACTATATGAACGATGTTCTTGCAACAGATGCTGAGAATTCTGCATTGTCTCCAAAAAATAAGTACAAACAGATTATTCAACTTGCTGCAAAAAAACAAGATGGAAAAGACGTTGAAGACAAAATTCAAGATGAATATGTCAAAATGGAACTTTTCACAAACGGTCTTGAAACTGTAAATGAAATGTAATGAAAAGAATTTTCAGATTTATTAAAGCATTATCGAAATACATTTTGTATGGGCAAGATGTTACTCCAGATATACAGAAATACAGATATGATATTTGTATGAATTGTGAAAAATTGGACGGTAAAACATGCGGAGTTTGTGGATGTTTTGTAAAACCGAAAACACGTTGGAGTACAGAAAAGTGTCCAGAAAATAAATGGTCTAATTGCTAAAACAGAGTAAATATGGCAAAATCTAAGAAAAATAAGGCAGGTGTTCCAAAATTGCTGTATTTGGGAGCAGGATTTTTCAAATCTGAATGTGGAAAGGTTGTTGAATATAGTAGTGGTTATATTAGTCGTACGCAACATTTTTCGTATGAAAATTATTATATTGCTAGCAGAGAAATAATGAATTATATTCTCGACAGTGAAACAAATGTTGTAGTAGGAGAAGGACTCGGTGGATTTTTTACAATGTTCATTTCAAACGAAAATACTCCAGATGATAGCCAGCTGGTTTACAGAATTTTGATAAATCCTATCCTTCAGCCTGCCGAAGATTTGGCTGAAATACAAATTCCTGAAAATGTTACAAGTACATATAGTACCATAGAGAGCAACGTTTATCGTCAAAGATACATTGATATGAGACACTCTGTTTGTATATTCTCTAAAGACAATATCGCATATACTAAATATTACAAAGATTTTACAAAGAAAACAGGGATTCCTTGTATAGCGGTTGATGTTCTTGATGATGAATTTATTTTTACGAATCTGCAAGACATTATAAATACGGTAGCAGCAGGAAAAGACATAACAAAATACATCAATAAGTAAATATGAAAGTAAAAGATTTGATGCAAGTTTTGAATACTTGCGATCCAGAAATGGAAGTTTTCGGAGATGTTCATGACGGTCTTTGGAAAATATCGAAAGCAGAAGTTATAAAATGGTACAACGACGAAGACCTGGAAAAATATTCAAACGATGAAACAACTGAATTGAAAGAAGAGCCTGCTCTTTGTTTGAAAGTTGATTGTGGACTTTCTGTTTATATGCCATAAAATGAACAATGTTATTTATGTAGGGGTATCATCAAGTCGTATAATACACTTTTACAAGTACGTAAAAACCGTTGAAAAAAGTTATTTTGATTTTGGAGCATTATGTGACAAATTGGAAGTATACAACGAAGACATATATCATCATATATTTGTGAATTTGAAAAGTGAATGGAAATTTGTCAAAACCGATATAATGATGACAAAAGTGCTAGGAGAATTGACTACAGATGAATGGATGTCAATAAAAAAGAAGTCTTACGAATTTGTCAAAAATTTTTTGGAATCAAAATTTAATTTGAATATATAATAATATCAAAGTTCGTTGAAGTTTTGTTGAACGTATGTAAGACGTCGGTTCGAGTCCGACTAGCTCCACAAACATACAATAAAAATCGGGGCTAACATGGATTTGATTGCATATCAGTAGGAAAATGGAGAATTTTGCGTCAGAATAACTGGCAAACAAGTAAGAAACCTTGTTCTCAACAAAATGAGAAGCAGCGTAAAATCTGCTAACGTTGTTAGCATGAGCGCAGTAAGAAACAGCAATGTTTCATACGCAATGGCTGCTTAATTTTGCAGCAACCGATAGGTTGCGGAACAAAAGCCACTAAGCAGGAGGGCGTAGTTCTCCTGCTTTTTTAGTTTGATAAATATAATAAATTAAGAACAATTGTGATTAAAAGTTACGATACCTTTTTGAATGAAGCCGTTAAAAAGCCTTCAGGTTTAAAACAGTTAAAAGACAATTCCGTTACACAGGAAATTAATGTCATAGACGGAGATATATATGATTTTCAACACGGTGGAAGTCATACCGAAGAGTTCACTTACTACAAAAGAGACGGAAACGGATTTATATATGATAAGGAAGGTCATGCTTATGATGTTATAACATACAGCGGTTCAAGCGATAGTGGAAGAATTGCTGGCGGTACAATGAATTGGAAATGTACAATTAAACGTGTATTGAACGGCAAAGATGCTTGTTTTTCAGGTTATCATGGTCTATTTTCGAGTCCTTCGACAGAAACAGCAAGTTCAATCGTTTCAGACATTGCAGACGGAATGTATCTTGAAGACTATTTTGCAAAACATAAAAATGATTTAGATTATTCAGCAAAAGGTGCATTTGATGAAATTATTGCAAAAGGAGATGCTAATGCTAATACATTTGCTCAAGATAAGCAAGCAAGATTTTTAGCAAAACAAGAAGAATTTAAAGTAAGATTTGCTCAAATTCCAGAAACTGTATATTTTAAAATATCAAACGATGTTGAACTTAGTGGTTGGGCAAATGCGTATAAGCAAATAGAAAATATTGTAGAAGGAGTAATTAAACCTATTATAAGAGATAAAATTTCTACTGTTTTTAAAACAAAAAATATATCAAGCCTTAGTGGTTTAGCCGGTTGTTTTAAATTCAATGTAGAAAAAAGCTGGGAAAATAAACCTGCCGTAGACTCTAAAAAAGGAACAGTCGTAGTTGTCAATTATAAAGATGCAAAAGTTTTGAAAACTTATGTAGATATTATATTGGATGATAATATTAAAATTGATAAAACTTCTATGTCTTTTGATATGGAAGAACTTTTCAAAAAGGTTGCTTTTGCTTGGATGAAAGAAAACGGTAGAAAGCAAGGACAATATGTAGACAGTCATTACAAAAAATTTGTCGGTTATCAACAAGACTCTATAGGTAGAACAGATTTTAGCCATTGGGTTAAAGATGGTGAAGCAAAAAGAATGGCTGCTAAAGAATATAAAGAATGGGTAGAGTCTCATACTTGGGATTTGCAGAAAACACTTACATTTAGTTTAAGTTTTATTGAGCAGTTTATTAAAGGAGATGTTGAAACGGTGTTAGATACTCCTACAAATACAGCAGAATCATCTACTCCTGAAGAAGATGCAGGTGTACCGGCTGAAATGACAAAAGCATATCAGGATTCTTTTGAAAAAATGCAGAAATGGCATGACGGTACAAGAAAACAAAATGTTGGAGCAATGGGAGACGGTAAACTTAAACTTAGCTACAAAATATGTACAGACAAAGGATTTGAAAAAGAAGCTGCAATATTGAAAGCAGAAGCAGATAAACGTGGACTTGTCCTTGAAAGCTTCTTTACAATAGAAGAGTTCATGGAACTTATATAATTCGGAATGGGAGAGTAAACACCCAGGAGCCGGAGCTGACTTGAACAACTCCGGCTTAACTTTTGCAATAAATTAAACATTTTATTATATTCAATTATAAAATATAATATTAAAATAATATAAACAATGGAAATTGATTATCATATAACCGAAATATGCAATCTTAACTGTGTAGGATGTTTTCATTACATACCTATATCTAATATAAAGAAGCATTACAATATTGAAAAAATTAAATATGAACTTAAACTCTTAGCAAAACATGCAGAAATTGTAGACAATTTAGTTCTAATGGGTGGAGAACCTACACTTCATCCAGATATTGTTCCGATTTTGTATTATGCAAGAGAAATATTTCCAAATACAAAATTAACTATTGCTACAAACGGTGCATATTTTTCTATATTTGATGAAAAATCATTTATAAGAGCTATACAATACAATAATATTGTTGTTAGAATAACACAATATCCATTTTCTGAAAATGCGCAAAATATTTATAAACAAATATATGAAAAATTGCATACATTTAATATAGATGTAGAAACCGTTTCAGTAGTTGATACTAATTATCATTTTCTTAAACAGTCATTTCACAAAAATCTAATAAATGATATAACACAAAGTAAATATTGCAAAACATTTCATTATTGTACAACATTAAAAGACGCAAAATTGTTTGTTTGTAATTTTGCAGCATATATAGATTCCTTAACTGACAAGTTTCCAGAAATTGATTGGATAAAGACTGACAACAATTCATACGTCGATTTGACAGAAAACTATACAGATGAACAAATATTAGAAAGAATGTCTAAACTTTCTTTAGTATGTACTCATTGCGTTGAACTTAATAGAGGATGGAGCTCCGACAATCCTGAAGAAATAACAACGTGGTATACGTCAGAACAGAAAAAAGAAGAATGGATTAAAGAATAATTTGTATTTAACATATATTTAACAATTAACTTGAAATTATGTTGTATATTTGTATTGTTGAAAAAAAAACAACAAACAAGTTAAATTAAAAAATAAAATT
>Ga0326514_10000155_pt1 | contig 42258 bp, 35 predicted proteins | sample 3_2548_0518_D_FD_203653 | JGI IMG/M metagenome (GOLD analysis project Ga0326514, IMG submission 203653) | Bovine rumen microbial communities from UC Davis, California, United States - 3_2548_0518 | ecosystem: Host-associated > Mammals > Digestive system > Stomach > Rumen | place: USA... | reverse complement strand
CCGTCGAATGCGGATTCCATTGTGTTCTTCTTCATCTTGTCGATCTCAGCCTGAGCCTTTGCAGCCTCATCAGCCTTTCCGAGATGCTCAAGGATGCCTACGTAAGCAGGACCTGTGTATGTGAAGAGAGCTGCAACGAATACGGACTCAGCGATCTTGGAGTAGCCGCCCTCTGCCTTGAACTTGGGATTTGTGTATGTCTGGAATGATTCACCGGGTGTGTCGGAGAAGCATGACAGGTTGATACAGTCGTTCCAGTCAGCACGCATTGCGAGAGGCAGTCCGTGAGGTCCTAAGTTGTTTACGATGTGATAGAAGGAAACATTCAAATGCTCGAGCATTGTGTGCTTGCCTTCCGGATCGTCATCGAAAGGAACGTTAGCGTCGAGGATTCCCCAGTCGCCTGTCTCCTTGATGTAAGCTGCAACGGACATGATCATCCAGAGCGGGTCGTCTGAGAAGTCGCCGCCGATGTCAGCGTTACCCTTCTTGGTAAGAGGCTGATACTGGTGATAGCATCCGCCGTCTGAAAGCTGTGTTGAAGCGATGTCGATGAGTCTTTCTCTTGCACGCTCAGGAATCTGGTGAACAAATCCGAGAATATCCTGGTTGGAATCTCTGAAGCCCATACCACGGCCGATACCGGACTCGAAGTAAGAAGCTGAACGTGAAAGGTTGAATGTAACCATGCACTGATACTGGTTCCAGATGTTGACCATACGGTTAACCTTGTCATCAGGTGTATCAACCTTGTAAATGCTGAGGAGGTTCTCCCATGTCGTGCGGAGTTCTTCAAGTCCTGCTGCAACCTTTTCAGGTGTGTTGTACTTGTCGATCATGGCATAAGCCTTCTCCTTGTTGAGTACCCATGCCTCTCTTGTAAGGAGGTTAGCAGGCTTCTCGGAAGCGAACTTCTTGTCCTGCGGGTTCTCAGCGTAGCCTAAGATATAGATCAATGTTTTGCTCTCACCGGGTGCAAGAGTGATCTTCTTGTAGTGAGAAGCGATGGGTGACCAGCCGTCTGCAAATGAGTTGGATGCCTTGCCTGCCTTAACAGTCTCAGGGTTATCCCAGCCATTGTAGATGCTTCCGAGGAAAGCGTCACGGTCTGTATCGTAGCCGTCGATCTCATCGTTTACTGTATAGAAAGCGTAGTGATTACGTCTGTCTCTGTACTCTGTTACGTGATAGATGGTTGAACCTTCGATCTCAACACGTCCTGTTGAGAAGTTTCTCTGGAAGTTTGTGCAGTCATCCTGTGCATCCCAGAGACACCATTCAGCCATTGAGAAAATGGAAAATTCCTTAGCGGAAGAGCCTTCGTTTGTAAGTACTACCTGCTGTACTTCTCCGTCGTAGTTCTGGGGAACGAAGAATGTAACTTCAGCCTTGAGGCCGTCCTTCTTACCCTTGATGATGGTATAACCCATACCATGGCGGCACTCATACTCGTCAAGTTCTGTCTTGACCGGAGACCATCCCGGATTCCATACCGTACCGTTGTCGTTAATGTAGAAATAACGTCCGCCCATATCCAAAGGTACGTTATTGTAACGGTAACGTGTGATTCTTCTGAGTCTGGCGTCCATATAGAAGCTGTAGCCGCCTGCAGTGTTAGAGATCAGGGAGAAAAAGCCCTGATTGCCAAGATAGTTGATCCAGGGATAAGGTGTTTTGGGAGTGTTAATTACATACTCTTTCCTTGAATCATCGAAATACCCGAATTTCATGTTTGATAGCCTCCGCATTTTTATTAATAAAGACCTAATTATTCTACACTATCGGAATGTCGTTTTGTACAAAAGCAAATATAAACATTCTATGTCTTATGTCACATTTCTGTACCTATTTGAAAGTTTATTCCCGTAGGCCCGCAAAGCAAATAAAAAAGCTGCTCCGGGATTTCCGGAGCAGCCTGGAATGTTGTTAAAGATACTTGATTTAATAGCCGGCCAATCCGTCTTCGACCAACTGGTCCCTGAAGGCTGTCTCAGCCTCTTCGACCGACTCGAAAGCCTCTTCGCAGTATGCACCGACAACAGCCTTGAAAGCATTGCTGTAATCGTCCTCATTTTCGACGATGAGAGAAGCATCGGCATTCATTGCACTATTAAGAAGCACAGGATAAGGATTCTGGCCGCCGAGCCATTCATATGCGAACTTGTCGTCTGCTGCGGCCTGTGTCATGAGCTTGACGCTGTTGACGAACTCACCTCTGTTGACCATATCCTTGAGATTGTCCTCATTGATGCATACGGCTCTGATGATGTCTGCGGAAGTTGCCTTCTGGTCGCAGTACTTGGATGCCATTACCCATGAACCGCCGCTGTAGTAGCTGACAGGTGCAGTCGTAACGCCCCAGTCGCCGGATGTCGGGTTGACTGCCGTACCCTCGCCCGGATTAAGCGCGAGCTGGTACTTTGCAAAATCATAAGAACCCCAGTAAGAGATGACAGTCTTGTCGGACATTCTGTCTGACCAGCCTTCAGTCCATCTCTCATCATAGAAAGTAAGGTCTTCTGAGTAAAGGTGCTTTGCGAAGTCGAAAAGCCCTACAATATTGGGATCGATGTTAAGTGATCCGTCCATTACCCAGCCGTTGCTGCGGTCTGTAAGGAAAGCATCGTAAATCTCCGAAGTGCCTGCGATAAGCTTGACTGAACCTTCGGATGCCTCGTTGACGGTTCTCGCGGAAGCAAGGACATTGTCCCATGTGGCAAATGATGCAGCAACCACTTCAGGATCGGAAGATCCGAGATACTCCTCTGCAAGGGATCTCTCATAGAAAACGGCACTCGGGTAAGCATTCCATGCAAGACCCTTAACTACACTGTTCTCATCGCTTGCGAATCTCAAAGTGTAATCGAACATCTCCGTACACTCAGCATAATCGATGCCGAGATCATTGATGGCGATCGTGTTGTCGGATGCCAGATACTTTCTGGCATATGCGGCATCACAGGTGAAAATATCAGGCGCACCGTTACCGTCGGAAAGAACGGCATCAAGCTTTGTCTGATACTCGGCGCTGTCAGTGACTTCAATGAAATCGTAATCATTGGATGTGATTCCGGCATACTTCTCGGCAAGTCCGATGAACTCGGAATTGTAGCCGTAGATCATGATCTTGTCGTCGCCTTCATCTGAAACATCTGCAACAGACAGTTCCTTGTAACCTTCAAGGTCGATGGTAACTTCTGTTGATTCTGTAGTTACGGACTCTGTCTCTGACGAAGCGGAAGGCTCTGAAACAGACGTATCCGTTGCAGGAGTGTCACATGCCGTAACTGCACCGATTACCATCGCCGAAGCCACTAGCAATGCAATCAGTTTTCTTCTTTTCATCTTATTATCCTCACATTTTGTATAGTTAAAATACAATTGAGCATTTTAATACACATTACATAGAACTTCAATCTCACTCTATGCAAATGTTCAAAATACAAACGTGAAGTTTATGCAATACGGATAAACTTTGATCGATATCAGCCGAAGAAAACGGATGTGCCGTAACGGTTGAAAAGGTCAGCGTAAGAATCGATCTCAACATCTGCCTCGTAGATAATGCCGTCCTTTGCGATTCCGATAACAGTTGCCTTATGAACACCTTCCGTGTCAGAAGCAACAGGAGCAATGTAGATTACATCGAAATCACTTGCCTTGGGCAGATCGTCTTCGTTGATCGTCTCAACAACCGTTGTTTCAGCAGTTGTGGGTGCCGTAGTTGTTGTAACTGTTGCAGGTGTAGGTGTGGGAGTAGCTGTAACCGCAGGCTGTACTGCTTCAAGTGCCTTAGCCTTGATCGCATCAGCAAGAGCAGTCTTGCATGCTCTCTCCAGACCTTCTGTATCTGTAACGACTGAACTCATTGTGATGTAGTGGCCTGTCAGCATGTCGAAAGTAGCGAAATCAACTTTTCTGTCAGTCTTGTCGCCGACATTTATTGCATAGACCATCAATACAGAAAGAGCACGTCCGTTTGTAACATACTCAAAGTTTACGCGTACGCTGCCGGAATTCTCAATAACACCATTTGCTAAGTATTCGGACTTGAGCTGGGCAACAACGTTCTGATATGCGCCTTCGGCTTCTGCATAAAATCCGTCGACTACAAGGTTAATGGCATCTCTTGCCGTCTCATTGTCAGCTTCTGTAATGACCAGTCTGTTTCCTGTGAAAACGGCAAATTCCACTGTATCGTCATCAGAATGAGCACTCTCTTCGAATTCCTCAACTGTAACTTCGAACGAATCCGTAAGGTCGATCTCCGTATAATCAGAGAAATCAACACGCTGCGGAAGCGGTGTGGGAGAAGGAGTTGCAGTGGGAGTAGCTGCAGGTGTTGTCTCAGCAGTTGTCTCCTCTGAAGTCTCGCCACTTGTCTCTTCGCTGCTTGCAGCAGAAGAAGTCTCTGTTACTGCAGGAGCTTCAGTAGCTGTTGTATTAAAAGCATTTCCAAGGTCACTTATTCCCTGACCAAGTTGATCGGTATTTACTGAACATGCAGCAAGCAATGATGTTGCCATGCCTGCCGAAAGCAATAAAGCTACGAGTTTGTTACCTTCAAGCTTCTTCATCTTTTTTACCTCCAAAGCTTAATCTGATCCTTTATTTCTGTGTTGTTATCTTTATTTTCGAGCGGTAACTGGCCGCATACAATCATTATATCCCACTTTATTCTTTTTAAGGCAATATGATGTTTTCCTTGGATACCGCCACCGAGAACACGATGCCCTGTGCTGAAGCAGATCTTCTGATCGCGAGAGAGCCTTCCCCGCTTGCAAGGAATGCGAGCGCAGTTGCCGTATCCGTCCTCTTTTCGGGTGAGAACGTCATCTCCATGGGGATCTTTGCCTTTGCACGCATGCCCGAATCAAAGCTTACTATCCCGGCATCAAGTTCTTCGGCAAGACCCTTGATCATCTCGCTGTCCTTTGCGGAATATGTGGAAGCAACCTTTGATACCGCGTCAGGATTTAAGAGATGGTTTATAAGTGACTTTCTGATGGCTGCCCTGCAGTAATCAGGATCGGTCTTTGTCTTGATCTCGACACCGAGGCTTAAGATCCTTGGCACAAGGATAAGGTTCCAGTCGTCCTCCTCATCGCCCAGATAAGTGCATGTAATGAATACCGAAGGCTCGATCTTGCCTTCCTTTGCAGACTTGTACTGTTTGATGAAATCATCCCTCATATCGTAAGGATAGCTGTGAAGCGAATAAGTCATGGGGTCAAGCACGGGGTCAGCGAAAACTATCGGAAGATCCGTATAAACATTGATCTTTCCGCCTTCATTTATCCAGTCGTTGACCTTCGCGAAAAGCTCCTTGCTGTTTACCTTCATGTTGTATTTGGACACGAGCCCTGTCAGATCGCTCGTTATCTCCGACTTGCCTTCAAAGCCTGAAAAACAGAAAGGTCCCAGCACCTTTACGACTGCCTCATAGACATCGTCCACTCCCTTTTCGTAAGGCTTGTTTCCTCTTCTTAAAACAGCTGCGTACCTTCCCTCAGGAGATACCGCAATTACCGGAAGATCGCGTGTCTTGTCCGTAATGGTCTCTTCCATGGACTTTACCGCAGCTTCCAAAGGCAGCACCATTACGATCGCGCAGTTTGTCTCGCCTTCAGCCATGACAAAACTGCCGGTCATAAGCTCGGTTCCGGTGACATATCTTCCGCCGATCTCATTTATCAGCTTCTGTCCTGTTGCAAGTGCCTTAGGTGATTTGCCGTAACAGATTACATACATAAACGGGTCCCGCCTTATTTGAATTTCTGATATAACAATATCACTCTTTTGCTAAAATTATTTCAAACATATTCGGAGGCAATTCACATGAAAATAGTTATTCTTGACGGCTCTGCAGCAAATCCGGGCGATATAACCTGGAAAGCACTGGAAAACCTGGGAGAGGTCACGGCTTACGACATAACCTCAAAAGACCAGCTCATAGAAAGAATGCAGGGCGCTGAAGTTGCCATCACCAACAAGACCGTCTTCGACAAGGAAGTCTTCGACAAGCTCCCTGACCTCAAATACATTGGCGTTCTTGCCACAGGTTACAACGTCGTTGACCTTCAGGCAGCAAGAGATCACGGTGTCACCGTAACCAACGTTCCTGAATATGCGACTTTCGCCACAGCCCAGCACACGATGGCCCTGCTCCTTGAACTCACCAACCTTGCAGGTCTTCACTCCTCTTCTGTGATGGACGGCGACTGGTGCAGATGCCCCCAGTTCTGTTATTTCAATGGTTCCCTCACGGAACTTGCAGGCAAAACACTTCACATAATCGGCCTTGGCAAGATCGGCAAAAGAGTCGCCCGGATGGCTTATGCTTTCGGCATGACCGTAACCGCCACTCCACACGACGCATCGCTTATCGGAACAACCGTTGACGTAAGCGGCACGCCCGTTAAGTGCCTTGCTCTCGAAGACGGAATCCGCGGTGCAAATGTCGTCTCTCTCCACTGCCCTCTTACCGATGACACAAGAGAGATCATCAACAAAAACACCCTGTCCTGGTTCAATAAAGGAACGATCCTTATCAATGTAGCCAGAGGACCCGTCATCAACGAAGCTGATGTAAGGGCCGCCTTGGACAGCGGACTTCTCGGCGGCTTCGGATGCGACGTTGTATGCGTTGAACCTATGCTCGAGTCCAATCGTCTTCTCGGCGCTCCCAACTGCATCATAACACCCCACATAGCATGGACACCCGTTGAGACCAGGATCAGACTGATCGACATGGCTGCTGCCAACCTTAAGGCATTCATGGACGGCAGTCCGATAAATAAGGTTAATTGATACAAAAAACCCCCTATAACACGCCGAGGGCATCCCGGTAAATCGGAATGCCCTCGACATGGAATAAGGGATAGATTAAGAAAATTGTCATAAATTAATTATTCCGGACACATATCCTCAAAATATATATCCAGCCAAATTTTAACAAGGAGATTGTTTTTGGTCAAACTATTTTTTTGACTATTTTTTTGACGTTTTCAACTGTATTACGAAACCTGCTGCACAGAAAGCCACTAATATCAGGATTCTGACCAGAGAATAGTTAAGTGCAACATCAGGTCCCAAAACTTTTTGCTCGATGATCCCTGCATATTCACCCTGAAGAATGCCGGACCAGAGGATCGGCGTAAGCACTCCGGATATCACTCTTGCACCCACAAAAGCCGTAAACAAGCTGATCGTCCACTTCTGAGCGTAGTAAACGATTATTCCTATAAGAACACCGGCAATAATGCCCGAAGCCATGGTCAGGACTATGCGGAGCGCACTGTTAGTGACTCTCTCGAAAAGGAAATTAAAGTCATCGTAGAACCAGAGGGCACAGATTATCGTGGTTATAGCGATCAGGGCTTTCATGTAGAGCTTGAATGCGAGAACGCCAAGACCGATCGTAAGGACAGCCAGAACGATGATCCTTGCGATCTCACTCCATTCTATGCCCATGTCTCCCGTAACTTTTATAAGAAACCGTCCGAGGCAAAATCCGGCGACTGCCCCGGCAATTCCGAGGCTAAACCGGAAGAGCTTATAGCCGTTAAAGCACATAAGACATCCCGCTATAACTGCTATTACTGAAATTACTATATCAGGCAAGTTCTATTATCTCCTTTACTTCGTCAAGGCTCACTGCGTTCACGAGTTTGACCTTTATCTGGGCTGATCCCGGCAGCCCCTTTACATAGTACGGCATTACGCTTCTGAATTCCCTTACCGCCACATCCTCGGGAAGATATTTTAACCTTCCTTCGAGCTCTCTGACCAGCATGTCCTTGCGGTCCTGAACGCCCGGAAGATCAGGCATTTCCGTGCCATTGAGCCCTGCCAGGACCCTGCCGAATATCCAGGGATTTCCCCTTGCCGCACGGCCTATCATGATGCCGTCGCAGTCCGTATCTTCGATGATCTTCTTTGCCGACCGGACATCACAGATATCGCCGTTCGCGAAGAAAGGAATATCGTAGCCTCTTACGGCGTCCCTCATTACCGCGATCGCCTCATTTGAGCTCTCGCCGTGATACATCTGCGGCCTCGTTCTGCCGTGAACGCAGATCATATCACAACCGGCATCCGCAAGCGCCTTTGCAAAATCGGGATTGCCCTTGTCACCCTCGTTATAACCTGTTCTGGTCTTGACCGTGATGGGGATATTCCTGCTAAGGCCTGAGACCGCCTTTTTGCAGGCTTTTACGATGTCAGAAGCCCTCTTCGGGTCCTGCATCAGGGCACTGCCTGCACCGGTCTTTACGACCTTTGGGACGGGGCATCCCATGTTTATGTCGATTATCGAGACTTCCTTTAAGACCGGAGTTTCCATGATGGTCGCGATCGCCGTTTCAAAATCTTCGGGTTCGGTTCCGAAAAGCTGTATCGCTGTGATCCCTTCTTCCTCAGGAGAGATCCTCATGTAGCGAAGGCTCTTGTCCACGCCGTTATATCTGATCGATCTGGCGCTCACGAGTTCTGTCGGGCTGTAACCTGCGCCCATCTCATTGCATATGATCCTGAAAGGCAGGCTGCTGATTCCCGCCATGGGTGACAGGACTATCGGATTTTTTATTTTTATGTCACCGATCTTTACCGATTTCATTAATACTCCTAAAAATCAAAAGTGCCGATATTAGATTTTATACTTTTTCTTGCTTGAAATAATAACAATTCAGGGACAAAATATTATCTGTTAAAAGAGGTGCACTATTTATGGATGATTGTCTGGTTTATTTTTTCACCGGTTTCCTGGACAGCGGAAAGACTTCGGTCATCTGTTCCTGGATCGGCGGAGAAAACTTCAAGAACCGCAAAGTTGTGGTAATCAACACCGAAGAAGGTGAAGAGGAATATATTCCCGAGAATTACGAGGGCGCTAACCCCGTGATAATCAACTGCGATACCGATGACGTCAACAAGGAGCTGACTTTCGATATCGAGGCAAAGCATAAGCCGGGTGTCGTATTCATTGAATGGAACGGCTCGGTCTCCCCTGCTGAATTTTTCGAGAAGGTCGACGTGCCTGAGCGCTGGGCTCTGGCAGCGGCTGTCGTAGTTATCGATGCTTCCACATATGGTAATTATTTCAGAAACATGCAGACACTTTTCGCTGACTATTTCAGATACGGCGATACTGTCATCTTCAACCGCGTAAACGAAGAGACCGACAATATCCCCAAGCTCAGAGGTTCCGTTAAGGCGGTCAATCCGGGCATGAGCATCAACTTCCTCGGCGAAGACAATAAGATCATCAAGATCGAAGACCATCTTCCCTTCGACCTCAACCAGAATCCCTGCGTCATCGCTGCAGAGGACTTCGGTCTTTTCTATACCGATGCCATGGACAACATGGACCGTTACAACGGCAAGAGGGTCAGCCTCATCGGTCAGGCCGTTATCTTAAGAGAATTCAACGGCCGTGCTTTCGTTCTGCAGAGACAGGCATATACATGCTGCGCTGCTGACATCCAGATGATGGGCGTTCTCTGTTTTTATGAATTAAGATCCAACTTCCCTGCAGGCCAGTGGCTTAAGGTAACAGGACAGGTAAGATATTTCGAAGACGACGACGGACAGGGCGGCAAGGTCAACGTACCCTGCCTCACAGTCGAGGACTATGCTATAACGAGCAAGCCCGATAATGACGTTATATATTTTAATTGACAATAGAAAAGAGGCATTTTAATGACTAAAGTAGACATTTTCTCAGGATTTCTGGGAGCAGGCAAAACAACACTAATCAAGAAGCTTATCGCTGACGGTTATAACGGCGCTAAGCTCGTACTTATCGAAAACGAGTTCGGCCAGATTGGCATCGACGGCGGCTTCCTTAAGGAGTCCGGCATCAACATCACCGAGATGAATTCCGGATGCATCTGCTGCAGTCTTGTTGGTGACTTCGGCACAGCGCTCCAGGACGTAATCAAGCAGTTCGCACCCGACAGGATCCTCATCGAGCCCTCCGGCGTAGGCAAACTCTCTGACGTAGTTGCTGCAGTTAAGCGCGTTGAAGGCACAGAGATCTGCGGAACAGTAACTGTTATCGACGCTTCCAAGTGCCGCATCTACCTCAAGAACTTCAAGGAGTTCTATGAGAACCAGATCAAGTATGCCGGCACGATCATCTTAAGCCGTACAGGCAACATCGCACAGGACAAACTCGATCAGGCTATAGCACTTATCCGTGAGATCAACGATCATTCACAGATCATCACAACACCCTGGGACGAGCTCTCAGGAGTACAGATCCTCAAGGCTATCGAAGAGCCTCTTACAGCTGCAGACATGGCTGCTGCACTTCTCGAAGCAGAAGAGCATGAGCATCACCACCATCATGAGCACGGCGAAGACTGTGAGTGCGAAGAGTGCAAGGCACACCACCATCACGATCATGACGATGACGACGATGATGATGACGAGCACGAGCACCATCACCACCATGATCACGATGACGATGATCATGATGATCACGAACATCACCACCATCACGACCACGACCACGAGCATGAGCATCATCACCATCATGCTGACGAGGTTTTCGATTCCGTCGGATTCGAGACTTCCAAGCGTTTCACAAAGGCTGATATCGAGAATGCTTTGAAGGCATTGGACGACAGCGAAAAATACGGCATGATCCTCCGTTCAAAGGGTATAGTCGCAGGCGAAGACGGTACTTGGATCCACTTCGACTTCGTACCTGAAGAATCCGAAGTGAGAACAGGCGCTTCCGATGTTACGGGTAAGATCGTAGTCATCGGTTCAGGCGTTAAGAAAGACGCAGTCAAAGAGTTATTCAGGATTTAATGCTTATGGGTAAAAAAGGACTCAAGATCATCGTTGTAGGTGCCGGCAAAGTCGGCGACACGCTCGTTAACAGACTCGCAGAAGAGGGCCACGATCTGGTCATCATCGACAAGAACGTTGACCGCCTTACAGAGCTCGCAAACCTTTGCGACTGTATGGGCATCATCGGTAACGGCGCAAGCCACGAAGTACTTGAAGAAGCAGGCATTGCTACTGCCGACCTCTTCATCTCCGTTACCGAATCAGATGAGCTCAACCTCCTGTGCTGCACTATCGCAAAGCAGTTCAATAAGAATCTTGCAACGATTGCACGTGTAAGAAACCCTGACTATGGCAAGGAGATCCCTTACCTCAGGTCAAAGCTCAGCCTTGAGATGATCATAAATCCTGAATATGAGGCCGCTGTCGAAGCAGCCCGTATCCTATTCCTCCCTGCTGCGATCTCGATCAACTCCTTCGCACACGGAAGTGCGGAACTCGTTAAGATCAAGATTCCAGAAGGAAACGTTCTCGACGGTAAGACGATCGCTTATCTCGGAAGCAACTACACTAATGACCTTGTCATCGTAGGTGTCGAGCGCGGCGACGAAGTAACAATTCCTAACGGTTCTTTCGAGCTTTCCGCAGGCGACATCATCTCGTTTGTCGCAACACGTAAAGTTTGCCACTCATTCCTTAAGTCCATCGGATTTAATACAAATTCCGTAAGGAGCACGATAATTATCGGCGGCGGCAAGTCCGCATACTACCTCGCCGACCAGCTTATCAAGACGGGTATTGACGTTAAGCTCATCGAGAAAGACCCTGAGCGCTGTGAAGAACTGAGCGACCTTCTTCCGAAGGCCACCATCATCAACGGCGACGGTATCAATGAGTCTCTCCTTGAAGAGACAGGTATCAGAGATGTTGATTCAGTTGTCGCCCTCACCGGAATCGATGAAGAAAACATCATGCTTACTCTCTTTGCAAGACAGATCTCAAGAGACATCAAGTCTGTTACAAAGATCAACAAGATAAGCTTTACAGACGTTATCAACCGTTTGGATCTCGGCAGTGTTATCTATCCTAAGCTGATAACCTCCGAGGCCATCATCACATATGCACGTGCAAGACAGGCTTCCATCGGAAGCAACGTCGAAGTCATGTATCATCTTTTCGACGAGCGTGCAGAAGCAATCGAGTTCAAGGTAAAAGAGCCTTCAAGTGCTACAGGCAAGCAGCTCAAGGAAATGAAGCTCAAACCCAATACGCTCGTATCGTTCATCAACCGTTCAGGCAGGATCATTATCCCTACAGGAAGCGACTCGATCGAAGTCGGTGACAGCGTAATGATCGTTACAAAGAATAAGGGATTCACGACCTTAACTGATATCGTAAGATGAACATAAGAATGCTTGTTTACATCCTGGGCAAAGTCTTGCTCATTGAAGGCGCGCTTATGCTTATGCCTGTCATTTGCGGACTTTTCTATGGTGAGGTCCAAGTATTTTATTATATTGGCCTGGCGGCTATTTATATAGGCGCCGGCTTCCTGATCTCATTGAAAAAGCCTAAGAACATGACCATCTTCATTAAAGACGGTTGTGTTGCCACGGCGCTTTCATGGCTCGTGTTAAGTGTCTGCGGATGTATTCCTTTTGTTCTCACAAGAGAGATTCCTTCTTTCACAGATGCAATGTTCGAGACGGCATCAGGCTTTACCACGACCGGTGCAAGCATACTTACCGACGTTGAGGCAATGTCCCACACATCTCTTATGTGGCGTTCGCTCACTCACTGGATCGGCGGCATGGGCGTTCTCGTTTTCCTGCTTGCCGTAGTCCCTATGACAGGCGGCTCAAACATGAATCTTATGAGAGCGGAAAGCCCAGGACCTACAGTCGGCAAGATCGTGCCTAAAGTCAGATCGACCGCCAAGATGCTCTATCTCATTTACCTGGTAATGACATTAACAGAGATCATTCTTCTCTTCGTATGCGGAATGCCGCTGTTTGACAGCATCTGCACTGCATTCGGTACTGCAGGTACCGGTGGTTTCGGCGTAAAGAACGACAGCTTTGCTTCTTACGCACCGCACATTCAGTGGATCGTCGGAGTCTTCATGATCATGTTCGGCGCGAACTTCAACTTCTATTATTACATCACGACAAAGCAGATCTCCAAAGCATTCAAGATGAGCGAGGTCAGGGTTTATCTCGCCGTTGTAGCCGTTGCGACAGCGATCATCTTCTTCTCGTTAAGAGGCATGTACGATGGGATCGGAGAAACATTAAGACAGTCTTTCTTCCAGGTATCCTCGATCATCACTACAACCGGTTTTGCCACGACAGACTTTGATCTCTGGCCTACGATTGCCAAGTTCATACTGCTTTCCCTCATGATCATCGGTGCATGCGCAAGCTCCACCGGCGGCGGTGTTAAGATCGCAAGATTACAGATCATGTTCAAGTCGATAAAAAGAGAGATCCATACTTATCTTCACCCGAGAACGGTCAAGAAGATCCATATTGACGGCAAGCCTGTCGACGGTGACATCGAGCATTCCGTAGCAATCTACTTCTTCATTTATCTCGTAACTTTTGCATCATCGATGTTTATCGTCGCATTTGAAGGACATGACCTTGTTACGGTCTTCTCTTCAGTAGCTGCAACTCTCAACAACATCGGCCCCGGTCTCTCACTCGTAGGACCTACGCACAACTACGCGTTCTTCTCTGACGTATCCAAGTGGGTGTTCATTTTCGACATGATCGCAGGAAGACTCGAGCTCTTGCCGCTCATCGTATTCCTCACCCCCTCAACATATAAGGGAATATTTAAAAAGGCCCCGAGGCTTCAGGGCTGAACTTCACATCTCGAAAATATGAATTATCAGATCTCGTAAGGCTTGGGATCTATCTTTGTATATCTGATTATCTCTTCCATTCTGGGACGGTCGAGATACGCGACGAATGAGAATGCCTTTCCAGCCTTGCCGGCACGCGCGGTGCGTCCGATCCTATGCAGATAGAGTTCATTCTCTTTGGGAATGTCATAGTTAAATACAGCTTCAATGTCGTCTACATCGATGCCTCTTGCGACGACATCCGTTGCGACAAGAACGTCGAACTTGTCAGCCCTGTACATATCCATAACCCTGTTTCTTTCCCTCTGGCTGCAGTCGCCGTGAAGGACTTTTGCGGATACTCCGGCTGCCGTCAGCTGCTCGCCGACCTTGGTCGTCTGGACCTTTGTATTGCAGAAGACTATCGTTTTTCTCAGGTCTTCCTTCGCCATGATCATTACTATGTTCTTGAGCTTGTCCTTCTCCGGACACTCAACGATGTATTCATCGATATCAGGGTGGTCTTCAGCCTTCGGCATGACGTCGATCTCGGCACTGCCTGACATGAATTCCCAAGTGATGTTCTGGATCTCTCTTGGCATTGTCGCGGAGAATAAGGCGATCTGCTTATCCTTCGGAGTCAGCGCCATTATCTTTCTGATGTCGTTGATAAATCCCATCTTGAGCATCTCATCCGCCTCATCAAGAACGAGGGTGTAGATGTTTGAGATGTCAACGAGTTTTCTCTGGCTCATGTCGAGAAGACGGCCCGGAGTGGCAACGATGACCTGGGGTTTCTTCTGAACCTTCTCTGCCTGGAGGCGAATGCTCTGGCCTCCGATAAGAGCTGCAATCCTGAAACCCTTAATATACTTTGCAAGTCCTTTAAGCTCAGTCGTGATCTGAAGAGCGAGCTCTCTTGTCGGGCAAAGGATCAGGGCCTGAACGAACTTCGAATCCAAGTTGAGATATTCAAGGATCGGAATGCCGAAAGCGAATGTCTTTCCGGTTCCGGTAGGCGCTTTTGCGATCACGCTGAAATTGTCCATCAGAAGCGGTATCGCTTTCTGCTGGATCGTAGTGGGTCTCTTAACACCCATCTTCTTCAGGGCGTCCATGACCTCAGGTGACAGGTCAAGGTCTGCAAATGTCTTTATTTCATCCATTTAATATGCTCACTTAATTTCTTTCGACGCAAACTATACCACATGCCCTTAAATATATGTAGTACTTATTATAATAATTGAGGGACAGGATTAGCTTCCTGCCCCTCGTATATTTAGTCTTTCAATAGCTTATTTTAAGCTGCGGCCTTTTATTATGAAGATCGGGATAGCTGCAATAACAACAACTGCGACGATACCCAGTGCGATCCACAGACCCCAATTGCTGGTCTTCTCAGCTGTAACGTTAACAGGTTCTGTGTCACCGGCTTCGGTCTCGGTTATCTTTTCAACCGCCGCAGTAGGCTCATTTGCATCAGCAACGACCAGTTCAACTTCAGCTGTACCATCGTCATAAACGATCGTAACTGTGTGAGTTCCCGCATCGAGTCCCTCAAGTGCATCTGCTCTGATTATTACTGAGCTGTTATCTTCAGCGAGCTCGTAGTTATAGTAAGCGACTTCAACGCCATCGATCAGAACACCCTTGAAGTGTGTTGCGATCGAATCGTTATCCTTGCTTCTCTCAACTGCTACCGTGATATCCTCACCGCTGCCGAGTTCAAATGCTGTGCTTCCTAAACCAACGACTGCGTATGTAGCTTCAATGTCAGGTGAACCCTTAATCCACTTAGCGTAGAGAGTGATATCAGATGTGATAGCTGTTGCGAAGCTGAAAGGCTTTGTAAGAGCCTCGTCGATATACCAGCCTCCGAAAGTATATCTTTCTCTCAAAGGCTCTTCAGGCCTGAATGCAACTCCGCCTTCAGCAACCAGCTGGGATACAATTTCAGAGCCGCCATTTGTTACAAACGCAACCGTGAAGTACTTATAATTAATACTATCCTTTGTGATTGGCTTGGAAGTATATGTTGCAGTGTAAACTGTCTCGCCTGTTACCTTGGATATTTCCTTATCCCAACCAGCGAAAGTAAATGTCTCCTCAACAGTTGCTGCTTTTGTAGGTGTTCCCTTCTCATAAACAGGGAACTTACCATACTCAACTTCGCTTGTCTGGAGCATAGAACCATCTTCATTCTTGAACGTGATCTTATACTTGTTGACTGTGGCTTCATAAGTAGCTGTGTATGTAATGTCGTCCGTTACTGCACCAAGCTTCTTATCCCATCCGGCAAATGTATAAGTGTACTGTACAGTAGGCTTCTTCGTAGGAGTTTCATTAAGATGATAGAACGCAGTGCTTCCATATACGAACTGAGCTTCCTTGAGCAAAGTACCGTCATCGTTAACGAACTTAACTGTATAAGAATTAATAGCAAAGTTAGCTTTCAGATCAGCAGGTCCGGAAACTGTAAATGTGTAATTGGCATTTGTGCTTACAACATTTCCATCAATGGTCCAGTTAACGAAATGATAGCCTGTCTCAGGATTTGCATTAATGGTAATGCTTTCGCCATAGTAATAAATGCCTTTTCCCGTAACTGATCCGTTATCACCTGCTGTAACACCGATGTTATAGGATTTTGGGGCAAAATAAGCTGTCAGATCACGGTCCTCAACAACCGTAAAATCATAGTTAGCACTTGTTATCTTTGTTCCATCCTCATCAATCCAGTAAAGAAATTCATAGCCTGTATCAGGTATTGCCTTTACAGTTATGGGTGTGGAGTAATTATATGTATCAGCCCCTTCAACAGAACCGTGACCTTCGGAAGAAAGTTTAATATCATATGTATTAATCTCAAAAACGGCTGTCAAAGTACGGTTTCCTGTAACAGTGAAACTATATTCAGCGGCAGTAGAGACCTCTGTACCATTTTCAATCCAACGGACAAAAGTATATCCGTTATTTGCGGTAGCAACTGCTTTGGCTGTATCTCCATATACCAAATTATCCTGAACAGTAACCTCTCCGCCTTCAGTAGCATTTACTGAAATCGTATAAGGGATTGGCTCAAGGACAGCTACAACTGTATGATCGCCTTTTACCGAATCAATAGTATATGTTATTGCTTCGCTGGCAACATCCGTGCCGTTATCAGTCCACTTTTGAACACGGTATCCGTTTTCCAATGCAACAGACACAGTTACTGTTCCCTCCCACTCATCACTACCGGAATAGCTAATAGTTCCTCCATCCTCGTTTGATACCGAAGTCGTAATCTTATAGTGTCGCGTGGTTGGTTTGAAGTGAGCATAATATGTCGCATCGCCTGTAGCTGTAGGTAAAGAATCCAAGACACTGCCGTTTGCTTCTTTTGACCATCCGTCAAAATTATAAACCAGCGACTCAGTCGAAGCCTTTGTAGGTTCCGTTGTAGGAGTAGTAGGTGTTTGTCCATAATTGCATGGAACAGTTGCAAATGTTGTTCCGTCTTCATTCTTATACGTTATTGTATAGGTATTAATTTGCCATTTAGCATAAAGAGTTAATTCGTCTTTATCAAAGTCTTTATCCAAAGATATAGAAGTAGCATTATAGGAAACATCGTCTCCAGTCTGCTCAGTTGACCATCCTTTTAATGTATAACCGGTAACCGAATACACGTTATTAAGGTTTGTTGTAAAGCCCTTACCTACTTCCAGATCGTTCATTATAACTGTTCCGGTAGTGTCAGCAGGATAATTGGGCTCAAAATGAATTTTGCAAGTAGCATCTCCCCACTGTGCATAGAGATTTACATCAACATCCTTAGAATTATCACCTGTAATTTTGACGCTTTCGCCATTAACATACTTAATTACTGTATCGGTCTCTTGTGTTGACCAACCAACCAATTTCTTGCCGGAGTTTGTAAAACCATGATCCGTTTTAAGCGCTTCTGTGGATAAAATCGGAATAGTCTGTATAGCGGTTGTATCACTTCCGTTTCCGTAGTTTGAGTGGAAAGTAATTTTTCTTACCCAATAAGCGTTAAGACTCAAATCTTCCGTAAGAGTAATTAAATCCGAAGCACCATAACTTACGCCGCTTGAAGAACCACCAGAACTATGTGTCCAATGCTCTACTATATAACCATCGTATGGGAAAACATCCGGCCTAAGTTGATACGTTGTCGTTCCTGAGGGATCTTTATCCTGTGTTTCTTGGCTAGTTCTATTTGTGCCGTCATTAGCGTTAAAAGTAATCGTATAAAACTCTTTCCACTGACCATAGAGCGTCGTATCACCATCAGCAAGCGTATATGAACCGCCAGAAACCGGGTAGCTGTTTCCGTTACCGCCTTCATTTACAGTCCAATTTGCTAATCTATAATGGTCAGGTGCTTTCCAAGATTCAGGCATTGCAATTCCTGTGCCAGTTTTTGAAACAATGAAATCACTTATAACTTCACCTTCACCTTCAAGTCCATCAAAGTCTGGATAAAGTGTAACCTTAACATAATTAGCTGAATCAAATATCCATTGAGCATAAAGATTTATACCATTATCAGTGTCCGTGAGTGTGGTATTAGCAGAGTAAGGTGTTCCATTACCGTTAGGATCAGTATTCCAACCGTTGAAAGTATAACCAAATTTCTCAAATCCAAGAGCAGAATCGGTTGGTTCTAAAACAGTTGCTGAAGTATCAACAACAACCGGGGTGCTTGCGGCATCAAGCCAGTAACTAACGGAAGGATACTCTCCAGCATTTACTCTAAATGCATTCATCGGCAACGCAGCCATAACGACTGCGATGGAAATAACAACAATCAAGAACGATCTCAGTTTGTTACTCATAACTTTAACCTTTCCTATCAGTCTGCGGCTCATCGAATCCCTTATTCTCAAGAACGCAAAGATAGCATTTTTCTATTTTCGTCCGGCCTTCGGATAGACATAGTTATCCTTAGACCTTTTCATCCACTATAAGATTCATTTTTCCATAATAATAAAAATAAGTAAAGGAGCATGAGCGTTGCATTTATATAAAATTTTTGTGACATTCGCTCTGTCACAACCCGGCTTATCACTCCCATTTACCCCAATAATTGACACAAACTGATTTATAATAGTGTCAAAAGTTAAGTCTTGATAAGGAGTCATTCATATGGCAAAGCGTGTATTTCTGATTGTTTTGGACAGTTTTGGTGTTGGCGGAGCACCCGATGCGGCTAAGTTCGGTGACGAGGGAAGCAATACTCTTGCAGCCGTTCTTTCCTACTCCGATGCGGCCTTCCCGAACCTTGCGAAAATGGGACTTCTTGCAATAGACAATGAAGACGATCCCAGGATCATTTCTTATAAGCAAGCTCAGGAATCCATCCCCTCACCCATAGGCTCTTATGCCCGCTTGCGCGAAATATCGGCTGGCAAGGATTCGACCATAGGCCATTGGGAAATCGCAGGAATCATTTCCGACAAGGCCCAGCCCACATATCCCGACGGATTCCCTGATGAGATCATCCAAAAGCTCGAAAAGGCAACAGGCAGAGGTTTCCTTTGCAACAAGCCTTACAGCGGAACGGACGTAATAAGAGATTACGGCGAAGAGCACATGAAGACCGGAAATCTCATCATATATACATCTGCAGACAGCGTTCTTCAGATAGCTGCTCACGAGGAGATCGTTCCTCTTGAAGAGCTCTACGATATCTGCAAAAAAGCAAGAGCCATCATGTCCGGCGAACATGCCGTTGGAAGAGTTATCGCAAGACCTTTCATCGGTGAACCCGGCAACTTTACAAGGACTGCAAACCGCCACGATTTCTCGCTCAGCGCACCATCTTCAACAATGCTCGATCTCCTCAAGAACGAGGGCTATGACGTTATCTCTATAGGCAAGATCTATGATCTCTTTGCAGGAAGGGGCCTTACAGAATCCAACCTCACCAAGGGAAACACTGACGGCATCAACAAGACGGTCAAAATGATGGACAGGGACTTCACAGGACTCTGCTTTACAAATCTCGTGGATTTCGACATGAAGTACGGCCACAGAAACGATATCGAAGGCTACGCAACTGCAATGCACGAATTCGACGATGCACTGGGGATCATTCTTTCCAAACTCAGGGATGACGATCTTCTCATCATTACCGCCGATCACGGATGCGATCCTTCCACGCCTTCAACGGATCACTCAAGAGAGTGCATACCGCTCCTCATCTACGGCGACGGATACAGAACGCCTTCCAACATGGGAGAGCTCACAGGCTTTAACAACATAGCAGGAATAGTTCTTACGGCAATTATGGGAAGAAAATATAAGAGAGACTTCTGCCCTGCAACGGATACGAACAAGCCTGACCCGGAGAACATCATGAGCTATGTTGATCTAACAAACCTCAAGACTACTGCTACCGGTTCCGATATCGAAGAATTGATAGAACGCGCTGCTTCTTTAGGCACTGCATCTGTTTGTGTACAGCCCTGCTTTGTTAAGGATGCGGTCAGATTCTCCAAAGGAAGAGTCGCTGTCTGCACAGTTATCGGATTCCCCAACGGTTATTCAACTACGGCGACCAAGGTATTTGAGGCAAAAGATGCCTGTGACAACGGTGCTTCAGAGATCGATATGGTAATCAATATCAACTTCGTTAAGTCGGGAAGATACGATGAAGTATATGAGGAGATCAAACTCATTGCAGAAGCAGTTCACGCCAAGGGCGCGCTTCTCAAGGTCATAATTGAGACATGCGATCTTACTGAAGACGAGAAAGTCCGTCTCTGCAAGATCGTAAGCGAGGCCAAAGCCGACTTCATCAAGACTTCAACAGGCTTTGGCAGCGCGGGTGCCAAGGCCGAAGATATCGTCCTCATGAAAAAGAACATAAGTCCTGATGTCAGGATCAAAGCTGCAGGCGGCATCAGAACGGTGGAAGCTGCAAAAGAGATGCTGGATAGCGGCGCCATAAGGATCGGAGCATCCAAACTCGGCAATTGACCAAACACAAAATTTTTGTTCGTTTTTGACTAAAACAGGTTTTCGGTCCCTTTAATGACACTTTGCCTGTGATATATTACCTCCAGCAAAGAACATACGATCTTTTTTTGGAGGTTTTATTTATGTCACCACTCGATATGCTTATCTTCTTGTTTTTCATACTTGTTACCATCAAGGCAGCTACATCATGCATCGATCACTGGAGAGATATTGACGAAGCGGCAGAGCGTGCAGCTTCAAGAAGAGTAAGACCTTCCCCCTCAGTCGTAAGGACTGCAAGACCTGTCCGTACAGTCAGGCCATCTTCTGTCCGCGTTACTCCGATCAAGCGTATTAATGCTCCGGCAGCATCTGTCCGTAACACAACCATTGCAAGACAAACTCCATTGAAGGATAAGGGTGTAGCTTAAGTCCCGACCAACGACCGCTCACTTTTTTCCATTTCTTTTTCTCCGTATAAGGGACTACCCGGCCTTGCTTCTCCAACCGCTTACCACACACCTCAAAATAGCAAGGCCGGGATATCTCCCGGCCCCGTTAATTTACCGAATTATCTAATCGATCAGAAGGATACCTTGTTCTTTCCTTCTCTCTTTGATTTATTGAGCTTTCTTTCCGCTTTGGATAAGAGATCAGAGATATCAGGATCTTCAGGATCGAACATGGCAAGTCCTGCCGAGATCGTTACTCTTTCTCTCTTGCCGTCAAGGATAATGGGTTCATTGGCAATCGTCTCAACGAGCTTTTTAGCCATGCCTACGGCAGAGACCTTATCAGTATCTAGAAGTACGATAGCGAACTCGTCACCGCCTGTACGGAAACATGTATCCTCTGTTCTTACGTTAGCCATACACTGTTCTGCGATGCTCTTCAAAACGATATCGCCGTTCTGCTGGCCGAATATGTCGTTAACATTTGTTATGTCATCGACGTCAGCTACGAGGAGAGCAAATGTGCTGCCGTCAGTTCTCTTCTGGTAGAGGCTCGCATATTTTTCGAGAGTCTCATAGAAATAGCGTCTGTTATAAAGTCCGCTCAGGTCATCAACACGCGCAAGAAGCTCCATCTTGTGATAGGAACGCTCAAGTTCAAGCTCAAGTTTTTTCTGCTCTGTGATGTCCCTGCTTATGCCCCATGTTCCGACGACTTCGTTGTTTACGTCGTAGAGAGGATACTTGGATGCGAGAAAATATCTTGCATTTTCCTCGTCATCAAGGAGTTCTTCTTCGATATTAAGGACGGGCTTTCCCGTTCTCATGATCTCGAGTTCGACCGCTCTTGCCTTATCTGCAAACTCCTTGGGAAAAAAGTCATAATCAGATTTGCCTACCAGCTCATCCGGCTTGATTACGCCGAGCTGATTTGCGTGCATATAATTATTCCAGATAAACTTGGAATCCTTATCTTTAAAATAAATAGTGTCTCTTCCGTATTTACGGATCGTGTCAATAACCAGCATATCGTTGATCTGCATCTCTTTCCAAAAACTTCTCTCGGACATTTCTTTACCTCATAAGCATCAGCTTGCAATGTTTCCGATTACGATTATTTGAAAGGCTTACCCTCGCCTTCTGTTAATTTGATACCTTCCATTGTAAACGCTTTGCAGTACTCTTCGCAATCAAAAGCTGCTGGAGTGAAGACACCTGTCTTCCTCCACTTGTCTCTGCACATGAGTTTTACGCCTGCAATAAGGGCAGCGCCCTTCATGTCATCAAAAGCACTTACGCCGTGCTTTTCATACGAAGCTTCATTGTCACCCGTAACAATGTAAGATTTTGCGATATCTATATTGTCCTTCTTGCTCTTACCGGTAATGTAGATCTCATAAGATGCCATGCCCTTGGCCTTGGATTCGATGGGCGCTGATTCGCCGAGATCGGATTTCTTGGGTAGGATCGCAGCCAAAAGGTCGATGGGGGCAACTTCAATGTTGCCGACCGTAACCGGCTTATCTGACATGAGTCCGATTTCTTTTAAGAAGTCGATCTTATCCTGGGGTGGGATATGCTCCAAGTCAGGCTTTTTGCCAAGTTTGAAATATCTGACGTTTGACATATCAGGAATCTCTTTGAGGAGATCTGTGACCATGGGGCTTGAATCAAGATAAACCTTTGTGCCGGATGAAGACTTTGCCTCGATAGACATTGCTTCTGCTTCGACGACCTTGCCGTCTGCTATGTAGAAAACGTTCTTGCTGGGACCGAACTTGTTAGCGACTACCGGAGCCTTTACGTCTTCAGAATAGAGTGTATCGTCGATCTCGGTCCTGCCCTTCTTTGCGATCTTCTTCTCGCCCGATACAGCGATAAGGTCGATATAATCGATCTTGCTGAAATCGTTTTTGGCGGCACGTCTGATAATGGCATTGACTGCACCCGGAACAAAACCAGCTCCGCATATGGCTGTCTTTCCGGTGCCGTGGAATTCGCCGAACATCCTGAACTGCTTCGAAAGAAGTGATGTCGGTGAAGGGATATCAGGAACGTCGAAAAGTGTTGAATCTATATAATCAGCCTTTGCTTTTACGGCAAGATTCATCGCGTCAAGTGAAAGCTCAGGGGGAAGAAGGTTTACAACGATGTCGGGAGCAAAGATCCTTACCATCATCATGGCGCCTTCGACATTTGCCATGTCGATTCCGGATGTAGTGACTCTGACACCCATGCTGGCTGCCAGATTCTTAAGCTCATCACATTCCTGCTTCTGACGCGAAGCAAGACAGATATCAGATGCATAAGATCTGTTTCTGCAAAGAGCAATCAGCAAACGCTTGGAAATTTCGTTACAACCGAGAATCAGGACCCTTTTCATGACCTTCCGCGACCTTTCAACTTTATAATAGCTTACCCTATTTAGATATTTTACTTAAAATAATAACGTTGGGCAAACATTTTTCGGGCTTTTGTTCATTTACCTTGCAGGAATTTTTAGCGTAATATACCGATATCCTAATTAACAAAAGGAGAACGGTTATGAAGACACTTAAGAGAATTGCAGCAGGCATTCTTTCCACAGCACTTTTGCTTGGTATGACATCCTGCGCTACAAAGCAGACAGAGGCATCTGCAGATGCTAATGTTGATTCAGCTGCAGCATTCACAACTGTTGAGAGCGGCAAGCTCATCATGGCTACAAACGCATTCTTCCCGCCTTATGAGTACTATGAGGGTGAGAAGATCGTTGGTATTGATGTTGAGATCGCTACAGCAGTAGCAGACAAGCTCGGTCTCGAGCTCGTTATCGAAGACGTTGAGTTCGACTCAATCATCGCAGGCGTTCAGAGCGGCAAGTACGACATCGGATGCGCAGGCATGACAGTTACAGAAGACAGACTTAAGTCTGTAAACTTCTCCACACCTTATGCTACAGGTATCCAGTCCATCATCGTAGCTGCTGATTCTGAGATCACAGATATCGACACACTCGTCAACGGCGACTACAAAGTTGGCGTTCAGTCCGGTACAACAGGCGACATCTACATGTCTGCTCCTGTTGAAGAGGGCGGAGTAGGCGAAGAGAGAATCGAGCGTTTCGCTAAGGGTAACGATGCTGTTATCGCTCTCACATCAGGCAAGATCAGCGCAGTTGTTATCGACAACGAGCCTGCCAAGGCATTCGTTGCAGCTAACGCCAGTCTCAAGATCCTTGAAACACCTTACACAGTTGAGGACTACGCAATGGCTATCAACAAGGATAACGTTGCACTCAAGGATGCAATCAACCAGGCACTCAAGGAACTCACAGACGACGGCACTATCGCTGCTATCGTAAACAAGTACATTCCTGCTGAAGGCTGATAGCTTTTTGCGAAAATAAGCAAAAAACAAATAATATGAGCGGAAATATGGTCTATATTTCCGCTCTTTTATTATTTATAATTAGTGATGTTTTCGTGTATCGATACTTTGAAGTTTGAGGAACGTCCAATGTACACCAAAAAAGCCAATCAGATTTTGATCATCGGCATAATAGCTCTTCTTCTGTCATGGTTCCCCGGTCCCGGCATTGCTTGTGCCGTTGTCGCACTTATCATGTACACCAAGAATAAGGGTGCCAGATCACTCATCAGAACCGATGTCGGAAGAGGTCTTTCGATCATCGCGCTCTTGATCAGTGCAGTTGTAGCTATTTACTTGTTATTATTCCGCCCGCTCCTTGTTATGCCGGCATGGCTGGCTTCTCTCCGCGAGGCATTTTATTCAACCAAATTCTACGCAGAATTCGAAAACAACTTTCTCATCGATAACCGTTACACTTATATCAAAAAAGGTCTGACAGTAACATTTGAGGTTACTTTCTTTGCCGTTCTTTTGGGTATCGCTCTGGGTGTCATAGTCGCACTCGTCAGATCATCTTATGACACACTGAAAGAAGAACTCAAAGGCGGTATCGGCAAAGGCATCCTTTTTGTCCTTTACAAGATCTGCGGTATATATCTTACGGTCATCAGAGGAACCCCTGTAGTCGTTCAGCTCATGATCATCTACTTTGTTATCTTCGCTTCTTCCAACAATAAGATACTCGTTGCCATTCTCGCATTCGGAATCAACTCCGGCGCATATGTTGCCGAGATCATCAGAGGCGGTATCGAGAGTGTCGACAAGGGACAGTTCGAAGCAGGCCGTTCATTGGGATTCGGATATGTAAGGACAATGGCCCTAATCATCATCCCCCAGGCATTCAAGGCTGTTCTTCCCGCACTTGCAAACGAGTTCATCGTTCTCATCAAGGAAACTTCCGTATCGGGTTATGTCGGACTCCAGGAACTTACCAAGGGCGGCGACATCATCAGATCAAGAACATACTCGGCATTTATGCCTCTTATTGCAGTAGCGATCATCTATCTCCTGATCGTTATCTTCTTCAGCTGGATTGTATCTTTGATCGAAAGGAGGCTTAAGAGCAGTGAGCGCTGATAATGACGTAATCATATCCGTAAAGGATCTTTGCAAACACTATAATGGTGGCGAGATCAAGGCTTTGGACGGCGTCACGACCGACATCAGAAAAGGTGAGGTAGTAGTCGTCATCGGACCTTCAGGTTCCGGTAAATCAACCTTCTTAAGATCTCTTAATCTGCTTGAGCGTCCTACGTCAGGCACGATTACTTTTGAAGGTCAGGACATCACTTCACCTTCAACAGACATTAATAAGTTGAGACAGAACATGGGAATGGTGTTCCAGCACTTTAACCTCTTCCCTCACCTTACGATCATGAAAAACATGACCATTGCACCTATGAAGCTCCGTGGTATTTCAAAAGCAGACGCCGAGAAGAAAGCATTGGAGCTTCTTGGAAAAGTCGGACTTCAGGACAGGGCCATGTCTTATCCATCACAGCTCTCAGGCGGACAGAAGCAGCGTATCGCGATCGTAAGAGCGCTTGCGATGGATCCTGAAGTAATGCTTTTCGATGAGCCGACGAGCGCTTTGGATCCTGAGATGGTCGGAGAAGTTCTGGAAGTTATGAAGCAACTCGCAAAGGCCGGCATGACAATGGTCTGCGTTACCCACGAGATGGGTTTTGCCAGAGAAGTCGGCACGAGAGTCATCTTCATGGACTGTGGTAGAATCATTGAGGAAAATACGCCTGAGGAAATATTTACAAATCCCCAGAACGAGAGACTTCAGAATTTTCTTAAGAAAGTATTGTAATTTAGGAGGACAGTTATGTTTTGTGAATCTTGCGGAGCATCTATTCCCGACGGTCAGTCATTCTGCTCAAACTGTGGAGCAGCAGCTCCCGTACAGCCTGAAGCTCAGGCAGCACCTCAGCCGGCACCCCAGCCGGCACCCCAGCCGGCACCCCAGCCGGCACCCCAGCCGGCACCCCAGCCTGTACAACCCGTACAACAGTACGCTGAACCAGCACCCCAACCCGTACAGCAGTACGCGCAGCCGGCACCTCAGCCGGTACAGCCCGTCCAGCAGTATGCCCAGCCGGTACAGCAGGCTCAGCCCGTATATGTCCAGCCGGTAGTCGCTATTCCTGCACAGCCCAGGAAATCCAGCGGTATGGCGATCGCAGGACTTATCATGGGTATCTTTGCACTTGTTTTGTGCTGGTTCCCCGTTGTTAACTGGATCTTAGGTCTTCTCGGACTTATCTTCTCCATCGTTGGAATCGCAAAGAAGAACGGCGGCGCAAAAGGTGCCGCAATCGCAGGTCTCATTCTTACGATCCTCGGTGTCGTCCTGAGCGTAGTCGTGTTTGGTGCGATTTTGGGAACAAGCATGAATCAGTATTTGGAACAGGCTGAGTCTGCCGCTTCAGCAATTGCAGAAACAACTTACTGATCCGTATCAACAAGTTAACTTTACGGACGTCCCGCTGCTGAGCGGGACGTTCTTTTTGTAAGAAAATCTATATGGATTATGATAAAATCTCGGCAGGAACACATTGGGACAATTATTTGCTTCTTATTTGTTCAGGAGGGATTGGATTATGTATTGTGAATCATGCGGAAACTTAGTTCCGGACGGACAGGCTTTCTGCTCTAACTGCGGAGCAGCCGTTGCACAGGCAGCACCTGCTGCACAGCCAGCACCCGCTCCCATGGCAGCCGCACCGGTAGCAGCTCCTGCACCTGCACCGGCACCCCAGCCGATGGTTCAGCCGCATCCGGTACAGCCTGCATATCAGCAGCCTGTCTACCAACAGCCTCAGTATCAGCAACCTCAATACCAGCAGCCCATGTATCAGGCTCCGACTTATCAACAGCCTGTTACTGTAGCCCAGCCTGTTTATGCACAGCCGGTTTACACGCAGCCTGTCGTATTGGCACAAGCCGCACCTGCAAAGCGCGGTAACGGTATGGCAACGGCGGGCCTTGTATTCGGTATCCTCACATTTGTATTCTGCTTCCTCCCCGGATTATGCTTTGGTTTTGCTCTTTTAGGTCTTATCTTCTCAATCATCGGTCTTGTCAAACGTAATGCGCCGGGCAAAGGCAAAGCTATTGCCGGTCTAATTCTTACTGTGCTCGGCTTTATAGGTGGTATCATCTTCAAGGAAATTATATGGACAAAAGTCGGTGAGGAGATCAACAACAGTCTCGACGATTTCTATGAAGAACTCGAGACATACGATACGGGGTATAAGCCGAACCAGAATCCGGACGAATACTACATCGACGGTGACTTCGTAACAACAGACAAGGGTTATGTCAGCGGAGTGCTCCACATCGATAATTTCATCGTAGAGTACTGATTTAAATCACAAATTGAATTATCAGGGGTTATCTCAAAACAGAGATGACCTCTGTTTTTTGGGGATTAAGGGTGCAGCCTCACGTTATACCGGTAAAAGTCCGCAAAAAGTCACAGTACACTGTGACAGATACTGTGATTTTTTCGAGCCTTGATCCAAAAATCACGCTAATAGTCACAGTACACTATGACGGTTACTGTGATTTTCTGAAGCATGAAGTCGAAATACCCACAAGACAGCCATGATTTCTCTGTGTTAGAATGAATGAGTTAAGCTATATTTAGACTTTTGGGGAGGTCTGTTATGTACTGCGAATCGTGCGGTTCTTTCATAAATGACGGTGAAGCTTTCTGCTCAAATTGCGGATCTCCCGTGCCTAGGGACTCTGCTCCGGCGGCACCCTCACCCGCACCGGCACCCGCACCCTCACCCGCTCCGGCTCCTCAGGCAACAGTTCAGCCCATCGCTCAGCCTGTACAGACGGCATATCAGCCTTATCAGCAACCGCAATATCAGCAGCCCGCATATCAGGCTCCCACATACCAGCAGCCCGTCCAAATGGCACAGCCCATCTACCAGCCGGTTTATCAGCAGCCGGTAATAATCACACCCATCAACAATACCAGAACGAGAGTTAACGTCGCTGCTACTGTAGGCCTTGTACTTGGTATCATTACCCTTTGTGTATCCTGGATTCCTGTGGTCAACGGACTGCCCGCCATCCCGGGTCTTATCTTCTCGATCGCGGGTGTTGCAAAGAAGGATGCGGGAGGTAAAGGAAGAGCTATCACAGGACTGATTATGTCCTCCATAGGTCTTTTTATATCCATCCTTTTCATCATCGAAATGATTGCCGGAGAATTGAATTACTGATTTACTTGCGCTTTCTTCTTAAAGTCTCGTCGTAAGAATAATTCTCTTCAAGGAAATCCTCGCCCTTCTGCTCTTCTGTAAATGAAAGGCCGGGATAGTTCAATTGTCTGAGTACTTCGTAGATAGCAACTGCGCACGCGTTAGATACGTTAAGACATCTGCAGTCTGCAGCCATCGGGATCCTGAAGCATCTGTCGAGATTTGCTCTTAATATCTCGCCGGGGATTCCAGTGCTCTCTTTGCCGAATATCAGATAGATGTTGGCATTCTCTGATGCAGCCTTAAAGTCGATATCTGAAGGCGGCACCTTGCCGTAACGTGTCATGAAGAAATACTCACCGTCGTTCTTGTCAGCGAAGTCCTGCCACGAATCGTAAAGAGTATATTCGGCCCATGTGATGTGGTTGGTTGAAGCTCTTCTGAATTCCGGATTATCGATATCAAATCCGACAGGTCCTATTATGTGGAGAACGGCACCGGTTGCAACACATGTGCGCATGATATTACCCGTATTCTGAGGGATCTCGGGCTCAAACAATACAACGTTTACTAAGTTGTTTCCTGACTCGTTCATTACATATCTCCGTTATAAACGTATTAAAGCGATTATCTAAATATAGAAGATTGTCTATATTTAATCAACGGGCTTCTTTTTCCTGATATATACCACCATTACTGCCGCTACCGCAACACCTGCAAGGGTTACAAGAATTCCCTGAATGAGATAAGGATAGCTGTAAGTGATTTCCGTCTCGCCTTTGTCGACGAATACCAGTCTGTTAAATGTCCTGAAATCGCCCCTGAAGATATCATGCTCGGCAATCGACGTATTTACGTTATCCTCGGGTGAATATATAGTGATCGAGTTATCGCCGTATGTGATATCGAGCGGAACTATCTGCCTTTCCGGCACTTCATGATCACTTACATCGATTATTCCTGCAAGGATGGCGCCGACGTTCCTGTCTCTTGTGCGTGAGTAATAGTAAGTAAGGTTGAAGCCTATGAATGTGATGTTATCGTTAGTTCCCTTACCCCAGAAAGGCATCTGCTCATCAAGGACTTCGGAGTATCCGAGAACTTCCGTTAAGCCGTTCATGTAGACTGTCTTCCAGTTCTTGAATTCATCAGGGAACAATGCGAGCTCGATCTCACCGAACTTAGTCGTCTGGAATGCCGGGAAACCGTTATCGAACTGTACGGACTGGCACTCGACTCCTAAGAATCTGTTGGTCTTACTCTCATAGTTTTCGGGGATACCATCAGCAAGAACATAAACCTTTGTGCCTGCTTCGGAAGCCTTTGTAATGAGGTCTTCGGCTTTCTCGACATCGTGATAGAGGAAGCCGTCAAGATAGATCGTCTCATAGCTTGAGAGCTCTTCTAACGTGAAGTCGTCGATATATTCACTCGGTGCCTCACAGATTGTCGGGAACATCATGGAGATGTAGTATGCACCGTTACCGATCGCGATACCGTCGTACTTTGTTATGGTACCGTAAGCACCTTCAATGCCGTTGTAGTGGAATACGACATAAATGCCTTCATCATATTCTTTAGTGTATCCTCTTAATTCAGCCGCAGCTTCTGCTTCCGTCTCGTTATAATGGTAAACTGCTGCAGCATTTTTCTTAACGATAACCGTGTCGCAGCCCATCTCGAGGAGTCTGTCGAACATGAAATAGTAGTAACCGTTATCGTATGCTTCGTTGATCTGGGCAATCTGAAGTGATGTTGATGCAGCTTCCCAGCCCTGTCCGAACAACTGGTTGACTGAGCCTTCGTAATCGGTGAAATAGAATACGCCGTTTACCATAGGGAAAACGCTGTCGATAAGTGCTACACGGTTCTTTGTCACGTCTTTTGCTTCATCAATAAGCGTATCTTCAGCGAGCTCTTCGAAGTAGCTGCTGACTACTGTCTTCTCACCCTTAACGGGAACGAATGTCTTAACACATATTCCGCAGTCGACTGCAAGCAAAGCGATGATGACAGCAAGTATGGGCTTTTTAAGGCTGTCCCATTCAAGCATCGAGAAGAAGATCATTGCGGCAGCAATCTGCATGAAACGCATCATCCACATAAGTGAACCGCCGGGTAGCAGCTGGAATACCGGTGCTGCAGTTTTCGTTGTGAGCAATACGATGATGAGCGCTGTAATGAATCCGGCACGTGCACGTCTCTTGCTTGCTACGGCACCAAATGCTGCGAGCAGGAATGAGACGATACCAAAGTAGGATGTGGTAAATCCGCCCTTAAGTTTTCCAATAGGGTTAAGCGTGATCAGTATGCTCTGGAAAAAGCCTTCTGCTGCCTGGCTTGCGTTGGATGTGTTGGATGCAAGTCCGCCCTTTAGTGACGGGAACAATATGACACCGATAAAGGCAAAACCGCATATTACGGCAACGATAAGTTCCAGATCTCTTTTGCCTGATTTCTGGATCTTGTTCATGCCCGTAAAGCAGCAGAATCTGTAAACCAAAAGATAGATGAGCCAAGCGATAGCGACCATGCCCGAGTAACCGACGTGGCATGCGCACATCAGCGCAAAAGCGACTGCGGTTCCAATGAAGTTCTTTACTCCGCCCTTCTTCATGTATTCATTGATGAATAAGAATGCCAGCGGGAATATAGCCATGATGATGCTTCGCGGGAGGTTACCTTCTGCAAAAAGAACATGTAAGCTCTGCGGCATGAAGAACCACAGGATACCGAAGATCATGCCTGTAACAGGTCTCTTCTTAACGAAGCCTGCGATGTTCCATGTGATAGCTCCCAAAAGATAGACGATTCCGCAGAATACTGCGAATCCTTCGAAAACATAATTATCCGTGAATATGGAAGGAAGACTTCTTGCGACAAACTGGCAGAAAGCCATGAGATATGCGGCTACGGGAGGCCAGTAACGCATGAGTTCTACGCCGTTATACCAGACCGGATTATAAAGGGGCCACTTGTCTCCTGCTTCGATCGAATTCAATATCCAGTCGCCGCGGTAAATGTGGTACATGGAGTCGGAACCCTTGATAAGAACACCGCTTCTGCTTACGGCCCAGATGACGCCTAAAGCTACTGCGATGTTTAATATGACGCTTATTACCGCGACAACGATGTTCTTAGTCTTAGAGTTCAAAACCCTTCTCCAGTCTTCCAATAGCTGCTTCTACTTCGTCTGCGTCATTCTCATCTTCGATGCCCTCTGCTTCAGGGAATCTGACGCCGTATGTTCTGACAGGTGTCTCACTGCCTTCAAATCTTCTTAAGTGATATTCGATGGGCTTAACCGTTTCAGCAATCTGCTTCGCGAAGAATTCCGTCATGTTCTCAAGTGAAGGAATGATCGCATTGAACGGTTCGATCTCGTTCATGACCTGGTTCTGATAAGGTTCGAAAACCTTCATGATCATCTTCTCAGGTTCAGTGAACTTTATGATGTTGCTGCCTGTCGTATAGACCGTGGCAACGAACTCCCATGTATGAGGATGCGTATCGCCCTTCTTGCCGTCAAAAACGACGAAGTGGCTTGCGTTAAGATAAGCTTTAATCCTGTAATATCTGAGCATTGATTCATCCTCCTTTATGCGTTGACCAAAGCTTCGTAAAGCCCTGTTGCGTTAAGATCGTCATCAGTGTTGTATGCGAGAATATCTTCCGGAATCTCTGCTTCCGGGATCTTACTCTCGATGATCTTCATTGCCTGCTCAGCGGTTCTTACACCGAAGAGGAGCATGAAGCCGTCCTTGCAGTATCTGAGCCATACGACATCGTCGCCCAGGAGCTTGCTGTTCTTCTCGTAGAAGCTCATCATGGCGCCTGTCTCAAGCTTTATCCTGACAAATGCGCACGGGTAGATCCTTCTCTCGTCGATCCTGTGAAGAAGTCTCATGATCCTTCCCTCACCGGTTATGATCGAAGCCTGGTTTCTTCCCATGACTACGTTATCGAGATAGTCGATATAGTTATTAAGTTCAGTGTTGACTGCCTTGATGCTGTCAACTTTTTTCCTTGCTTCGATAAGCTTCATCGTGAAATAGATAACCGCGATAATAAGAAGCGCGATAAGCAGGATGAGTACGATCAGGAGATAAAGCTTGCTGCTCAGGTACGCGTTGTTCGTGAGCATGATGTCGTAATCGGTGAGAAGGCAGAGTCTGTATTCCGTGCCGTTGTACTCGAAAATGATTCCCGATGCGACATACTTTGTGCCTTCAAGAGAGATTATCGCATGCTTAACTTTTCCCTGGACGAGTGTGCTCAGGAAAGACTGCGCACTCTGTGTGTTATAGAAAGTGTCTGTTGAGAAAGTCTTATAAACGTTAGTCTCACTGATACTCTTAACGAAGAGGAAGTATTCTGAGTTATCGAGTGTCCAGTAGCGCTGTGATGTGGAGTCGAGCATCTCGATCGTGTCTTCAACGAACGCATCGCCTGCGATGTCGCCATAGAGTTCGATCTGTCTTGCGACGATCTCAACGTAGCCGTCCTGCTCCTGTGCATAGAGCTCGGCTACACCCTGCTCGTAATTGTGGATCTGCCAGACTGCGAATGCCGTGAGGACCGTGGCCATCAGCATGACCGCGACAGTCATCATGATCAGTGCTTTCTTCGATTGCTTATTCATAATACTCTTCCTCGTTATTGACTAACTCTCTAAATCTCTTAATGAAGTCCGATATCTTGCCGAGCTGCTCTCTTGCAGCGAGACGGAATTTCTCGAATTCCCTTGTAAGTGTGTCGGTCTTCCAGCTGCTCTTTGTATTGATACTGTTGATGATTCCTGCAAGTCTTATAAAGAAAACAACGAAGTTATAGAAAGGCAGGAGAGCTACAACGGCCCATTGCCTCAGATAGTACGACCTTATGTCAGGGAAAGGCTTTAACAGATACTGTCCGATATAGAAATACATGTATCCGCATACGATGTAGAACGCGAAAATAGCCCCCATGGACAGCAATACCGTTGTGCTCGAATAACCATATGCCATAAGCACGATCAAGGCGAGATACCAGATCATTCTCGGGAATGCGAATGTGTGGTCGAAAAGCAATGTGTGGATATTTGTATCCGTAGCAAATCTCCACGGCCTTAATTTACTCTGCGGATAAAGTCTTGCGACTTCAAGAGATCCTCTCTGCCAGCGCTGGCGCTGTGTGTAAAGCTTGTTTACACCCTCAATGGGATCCGTGAAATAGATTGCGTCAACACAGATGCCGACCTTCTGTTTCTGGATATATCTCATCTGGAAAGTGATCTCGGTATCCTCTGAGATAGTCTCCGTATTGTAAAGATGCGACTTGCGGATGGAGCTCATTCTGAATGCGGAGAAAGCACCGGACAAAGTGTACATTGAGTTTGTCTCGGAGTCGAAATTTCTTCCGGCAAGAAATGCCTGTGCATATTCGCAGAACTCGATCCTTCTGAAAAGCCTTGCCTTGAAAGACTTATACTTCTCGATCTTGTCGGGTCTTATGAGAATGGAACCCGTAAGGCAAGTATATTCACGGTGATTCTCAAGATAGAGGACCATGTTGGAAATAGCATATCTTTCGAGGTATCCGTCTGAGTCGATGTTGATGAGATATGTACCCTTACTGTTGTATATGGCAAGGTTCAAAGCTCTTGATTTTCCCTGTCCGGAATTGAGCCAGTTCATACGGAGTGTCGGGAACTGTTCCTGCGCTCTTGCAAAAGCATCAAAGCTCTTGTCCTGGCTCATGTTATTGACGAGATATATCTCCATGTGCTCGTTGGGATAATCGCTCTTGTTGATCGATTCGAGACATTCCTCAAGGCTGTCCTCGGAATTGTAGACCGGGATGATGAGAACGATGTCAGGCCAGATAGCCGGTCTTTCCATCTTAGACTTCTTATGCTTCTGATGGAGAAGCACAAAGAATGAACCGATTGAAGGAAGTACTTCTACGAGGAGCGGGATAATGATCCACGCAAGCCAGTAAAAGAACGGGTTAAGGATGTGCGTCATGAACTGGTTCATTGGGCATCTCCCCCGCTCTTTGAAGTTATTTCCTCTTTCTTGTTGTAACCGAAGTCGCCCGTCTTCATCTTGAGGACATGCGGCTTGGTGAATATATAGAAGTACAGTATTACCTGAAGCACATAGAAAACGATCCTTCCTACGATCGTGTGTGCGACATAGTAGTAATCCGTTCCGAGGAAATGGATCATGGTGCATATAACGGCAATTCTCAAAGCGTTGGTAAGCATCGTGTAAAGCGTGCCGATAACACCTATATAGATACGCTCCGGAATGTTATAGATTCCGTAGAATGCAAGAAGCGATATGAATGCCGATATCTCGATAAAGCCTGAACACTCAAGATCGATATTGACCGTGATCGCACCGTTAAGTGATTCGATGAAGATTACGCCGTAACGGTAGTAAGCCTGGTAAAAACCGGTTACTTTTCCGAATATGCCGGCGATGGCCGCAATGAGTCTTGCCAGAGGCAAAACCAACCATGGTCTTACGAGTATGAGAAGGATGAGAAAGATTCCGCAGGAACCTAAAAGGTATCTCCAGAACTTAAGTCCTGCTTTTCGAAGTACACGGAGGAGCCAAACCCATAATCCGATTGCGGCGGCAGCGACTACATATATCATCCGGCCTTCTTTCTGCGGTTAAGGGTGAGATAAGAGCCTGCCGCAACTGTTGATAACAGTGCTACGAAAACAGGACCTGTCGATACACCCGATGTCTCAAGCATCGGCCAGCCGACTCTGTGGAAGTGAACGAATATGGACTGTGACTCATCAGGTTCGATCCCGCCGCACTCAGCAAGGGCGGCAATGTCAAACCAGAACTCTGTCTCATCCTGATGCTCTCCGACAGTGACATACATCTCACCAAGATAGTGGTCACCGGACTGTATATCATAGATGCTTGTAGATGCCTGCGAATCTGCGAAATAGAATAACGCATAGTGATGTGTGCCTTCAGAAAGTGAAGTTGCTTTATCATGCAAACTCCAGTCGAGGCTGCCGTCAGGACCTAACTCAACTGCGATGAGCTTTGTGTGGGAATATCCGAAAAGAACTGTTACTTCCAGGAACTCGGAGCCATACTTATAGCCTGTATCCTGCTTGCTGAATTCGTTGGCGATGCAGTGAACATAAGCGTCGCCGTCTCTCTGATAGATGGAGCCGTCAGCGTCGTTATATGTGTTTTCCATACCGGATGAATCGTACTGGATCGTGATTACCGGATAGTAGTCCCAATCGTGATAGTCACCATCGATTACGATTTCCGAACCGTCATTGTAAGGTGCGGGTGTAGGTGTCGGATCGTCGGGATCATCGATAATTATGCCGCTTGCATCAGCAACGTCAGTTATTATGTCTCCGCCGAGATAGTATCCGAAATTGATCGTTGAAGAATACTGCGGAAGAAGGCTTGAAGGGATTGCGATCTCTGTGAGGGTAGGAGCTCCCCATACGGAATAATCACTGTTGAATGCAACTTCTATTCCGCCGTTTTCTGCCGTATAAGTCTCGTTTGTCTTAACATCAGTTACTTCGATTATATTTCCTGCCGCACCGTTATCTCTTACGGTTACGACCAAAACATAACCAAGATCTGTCTTGATGTTGAACTGACCATGAGTGTTGTGTGTGTCGCTTGACCAGGAAGCTGAATTTTGTTGGACCTCATCCATGTAAATGTAGATCCAGTCGCCGTCCCAGACCATTGCAACGTTATTTACGCGGCTGCTCTCGCTTAAGCAGTCATACTTGGTAACGCTGTCCCAGTCACTGAAATCACCGTCGACCGTAATGCCAGAATAACCGTCAGCTTTTACAGATATTGCTATTGTTGAGACAACCAAGCCGGCGATTCCAAAACCGCCAAGTGCTTTGACTATTTTATTAAATATTCCCTTATTCATTGTCGCCTCCAATTTAATGGCTGAATTATAACATGCCAAAATGCAAAATGTGGCAACTTTGTGAAGAAAATATTAAATGTTTTGGCAAATATACATTAAACGTGATTAAAGTTATCTATTGCATTGTTTAGTTTGGCAATACATTTTCTCTCGTACTCCCTTTCAACGGGTATGGAGATGGTATCGAGTCCTTCCAAAGCCTTCATTGAAAGTTCCCTCGCCTTAACCGGATCGCCAAAACAGTTAAGCTCATAGAATCCCCTGATCCTCATCGTATTCGGGTCCGTGTCCTTTTCGACATCATTAATTATCCTGTGATAGTATTCCTTCGCCGCTGAAGGTGTCGGGCGGTGATAGGAATAGTAGTAGATGAGGTTCATGTAAACGCCGATATCTGCCTTGCTTACCGCTGCGGCATTAAGTATCCTCTCAACATCATCGACTGCCTCAGGCATCCTGTCGTAAAAACCGCAGGCATCGAGATACTGAAAATAGACAGGGAAATACATTTTGCGTTCTGTTTCCCATACTTTTTTAAGGTTTAATTCCCTGACGGATTTGAGGTCGAGCTTTTCGTAAGGAACGCCTGATCTCAAAAGAGATATTGCCCTCATCTGATAGCTGCCCAGAGAGTTTTTCGAGTAGATCTTTGTCATGGTCGATAAGACCAGAATGAGTCTTCCGACCGTAAACAGCAGGACCCAGAAACCCGTGAGGAATACCACAGATGCCGGGAAAGCATAGTAGATGGTAAACGACCGGATAATGCAGCCGGCGGAAATGCCAAGACCTGTGATGGTGGTCAGAAGACTGGTAGCCAGCATGTGCGACTTATCCTTTTGGATCATCTTATCGCCGTCGATCTCAGGGTGATTCTCTATATCAATGGCGGAGACTCCTGAGAAGGCAAGCTTGACCCTGTGTCCCCTGTATTCCCACTTGCCTGCACTGTTCCTGGAATATTTGAACCCGAACACTTCAATATCTGTCATTTTGGCGCAAAATGCCTTCGCCAAAGCCATCTGGTACAAAAGAAATATTCCTGATACCAGGATCAGACCGGCCAGTCCCATCAGCACATCCAGAATCGGATTTGAGATAAATTCATATATATAACTCAGATATTCCATGCAATCTCCTTGATAATTTTCCAACAAGTCTAATTAGTATAATTCCGCATATATGTTAGCATTTGCATATCGATCAGGAAACAACGGAAGGTACGTTATGTCATCGGGCAAAAAATTCTGGACTTTAAGATACATCATCATCAATGCGACATACTTTGCCGTCTATAGCGGCATACATGCTTATGCATCAGTTTTCCTTCTCGAAAAGGATTTCTCCAACACACTTATCGGGATCACCCTTGCGCTCGCAAACATCCTGTCCGTCATCTTCCAGCCGATCGTGGCAGGTCTCATCGACAAACAGGGCAAACTCACAAACCGTAACGTCTCAATGGCATCGACGGCGCTCCTGCTTATAGGTTCCGTACTTCTTCTGTTGATCAAGAACGGCATAGTGGTGATATTCATATTATTCGCTCTTATCTATATGGTTCAGATGGTCTATCAGCCGATCATCACCGCAATGTATTTCGAATATGAAGCAGCAGGATGCAACATCTACTATGGTCTTGCAAGGGGCCTCGGCTCATGCGGATTTGCGATCACATCGATTTTCACCGGCAAGGCGATCGGATGGTTCGGCGTCAACATCCTCATGATCCTGGACATAATTTTCCTGTCCATAGCTCTGGTCGTTTTATTCTTCTTCAAAAAGCCTGAAGTTAAGACTGCGCCCGCAGCGAAAACAGAGACGGCGCACAACAATCTCATAAGCTTCATCAGGACATATCCGTCCTTTATGCTATTCGTGCTCGGTGCCGTGTGCTTCTTCTTTGCCCACAACGCGATCAACGACTACATGATCCAGGTCATCACTCCCTTGGGCGGAACCGAGACCCAGATGGGTATCGCCGTCAGCTGCGCCGCATTCCTAGAACTCCCCACAATGGCCCTGATCAATAAGATAATGAAGAAGATCTCGGTAAAGAATCTCCTTCTCATCTCGGGCATCGCATTCTTCATCAAGCATCTCCTGATGCTCATTGCGCCCAATATGGCTGTCGTATATATCAGCCAGGCTTTCCAGATGTTTGCATATGCTGTCTTCATCCCCGCCGGCGCATACTTCGTCAACCGGACCATGGCACGTCTTGACCAGGTCAAAGGCCAGGCCTATATCAACTGCTCGATCACTTTGGGCGGTGTTTTCTCAAGCCTCGTCTGCGGCCGTCTTCTCGACATCAAGGGTGTTGATTTCATGCTGACCGTAAGCGTCATCGTTACAGGCATTGGCCTCGCTATTGCTTTCGTTGCTTTAAAGCTCTGGCGCGAAAAGCATCAGGCATCCGTATCCTGATCACTCTGTGGCAATTCTGAGGAAAAGGCGCTCTTAATCTAAGTTCAGTATTGAACAATGTATAATACCGCGTTATACTCCCCTTAAGGCCGGAAACCTTAGGGAGAAGATTATATGAGCAACGATTGCAGTTTAAAATATCCATTACTCATGGTTCACGGAATGGGATTCCGCGACAGAAAGCATCTGTGCTATTGGGGCAGAGTTCCCAAGAGACTCGAGTCACATGGTGCTAAAGTCTTTTTCGGACATCAGGATTCCGTAGGTTCCGTTGAGAGCAACGCAGACATTATCGCTAAAAGCTTAGATGAAGTCCTTGCAAAGACCGGTGCCGAGAAGGTCAATATTCTCGCACATTCCAAAGGCGGACTTGAAGCAAGATATCTCATCAATCACGGCTATGCAGACAAGGTCGCATCGGTCACCACGATCGACACTCCGCACCACGGTTCAAAGACTGTCGACTTCCTCATGAGGGCTCCAAAATGGATGGTAAAGACTGCCGCATGGGGCACGGACGTCTGGATGAAGATCTTAGGCGACAAGAATCCTGACAGCTACGACTGCTTCGATCTTTTCACTACCAGGACAGCAGAGCAGTTCAATATTGATAACCCTGCTCCCGACAACATCTACTGCCAGAGCTACGCATTCAAGTGCAAGGGTTCGTTTTCTGATCCCGTGTTCTGTATCACCTATCCCGTCATCAGAAGATTCGACGGTGAGAACGACGGCATGGTATCGGTAGATTCCGCCAAGTGGGAGAACTTCAAAGGCGTGCACACGACACCTTCTTACAGAGGCGTCTCACATGCTGATGTAGTTGACATCAGACGCAGAAGATTTACTTCACGTGCTGCCACTTCAGAAGACGAAGTTACGGACATCACGAACTTCTATGTGGACATCGTGAAAGAACTCAAAGAGATGGGTTATTAAATCTTTCCTTCAAAAGATCAACTACGGAATCTTCTTCGTTACTGCCGATGATGTAAGTGGCGATCTTCTTTAATTCGCCCATGGCGTTAGCTACTGCGTAGGATTCGTCTGCGATCTTAAACATGGAAATGTCGTTTAGTGAATCTCCGAAAACAACGAGCTTTTCAAATCCCAATTGTTCTTTAAGTTTCAGGATCGACTTTGCCTTTGTGCAGTTCTGAGGGCAGATCTCAAGCCAGAATTCATCCCTGTAAGTGTCCTTTTGAAACAGGCTTTCCCATCCTTTATACTGCTTAACCTTCTCATATAAAGGCGAGATAGTTTCGCGTGAGCCGATAATGGTAACGTAGCCGGGAGTTCCCTGGAACATCTCATCCATTGTTTCTGCTTTTACCATTGAAGGATCGTTTTTATAGTAATCGATATAGCTTTTAAGACCATCCGTGTGATCTGCCAGCATGTATGTGCGGATCATTATGTCATCCAGAAAACAGGACACAAAACCGCATGACGGGAGCTCCGGAAGCATCTGCTTCAAAAGTTCCACTTCCTCTTTTGTAAAAACGGATTTTTGAAGATGCTTTCCCGTTTTGTTATCGGCCAGCACTGCACCGTTTCTGGTTATTACAGGAAGTTTTATCTCCAGTTCTCCCGTGATGACCCTGGCACTCTCGATCGATCTCGCAGTAGCAAAAGTGAATGGCAGACCCTGCCTTAGAAGTTCGTTTAAAGTCTTTATCGTATATTCAGACAGCTTCTCATTATTCCTCATCAGAGTGCCGTCAAGATCAGAAACATAGAGTGTGCCATTCATATCCGTTATACCTTTTTAATCACTATCTCAGTCGTGAATCCGCCGCCTTCACGGTTCTTTAAGTCGAGTCCGCCACCCATCTTCTCCATGAATCTTGATGCGAGATAAAGACCTAAGCCGCTGCCGTCCTTGCCTGATCCGGCTGCTTCCGAACCACGGTAGAACTTGGTTGTCAGCATGGCAAGTTCTTTCTCGGGAACGCCGGGACCTCTGTCAGATAAGATCACATGGATGTTATCCGGATCGGATTTGTATTCCACTTCAAGAGTAGTGCCCGCATACTTAAATGAATTGCCGGCGATGTTGTCTATTACCTGTTCAAGCCTCAGTTTATCAACAAGGATAAGGCATTCGGGAACAGAACCTTTCTGCTCTACCGTGCCGTAGAATCTGAGGCCTGCAAGCATGTCTTCAATTATCAGTGAGCTCTCTTCACGAGGCGTGACCTTGAGCTCGTCGAGGTCATCAAGAGTTGCACGGAACATGTTGTCGATGAGGTGTTCAACCGATGTAGCCTTCGACTTGATGACCGATACTTTCTCCCGGATGTCGTCTTCTTTATACTTGATCTCCATTACTTCGCATGTCGCTTTTATAGTAGCGACAGGAGTCTTTATGTCGTGGGAGATCTCCGCAACGAGTTCCTGTTTACTCCTGTTTGCTGCAGCTTCGCGCTCAGCTGAGAGCTTGAGTTCTTCTCTCATGCGGTCGAAAGATTCGGTGAATGCACCAAAGTAGTTATGCCTGTCCATGTTAAGAGGAACGTTGAGATTGCCTTTAGATACGCTCGCAGCAAAATCAGAAAGTTTATTGAAAGGTCTTATATAGAAATACCAAATGAGCAGCAGCAGCAAAATGCCTGCGGCATAGACCGAACCGAGCACCCAGAACATCTGAATCTTGGCTTCCCTGGTCCTCGCGGCAAACTCTTCCGCCCTCGCATTGAACGCGATCTTACCTGAGATGACTCCGTCTTCAAAGTAGTCGAAAACAGACATCCCTTCCTTGATGAAGTAGTTATTCATTGACTCGTAGTCATCGTCAGATACAAGAACAATCCTGCAGTTGTATTCGTTCTCGAGAGATGGGATATCGCTACCTTCCAAAAGCTTTGACTCTATCTCATCACGCTTTGTGTTGAGGTCAAGCATGTCTATGGAATAAGATGAACCTTTGTCGATCTTGTTCCACAGAACAATACCGCAGATGAGGATCACTATTGTATAGAGGATCGCGATTATCCTGATCTTCATTAATGCGTCTCCAGGATGTACCCGGTGCCCCAGACCGTCTTTATGAATCGCGGTTCGTTGGGATCAGACTCGATCTTCTCACGGAGGCGGCGGATGTGCACGTTAAGCGTGCTGTCAGAATAGAAAGAATCTCCCCAGACCTCATTGAAAAGCTGTTCCTTGGTAACGATCGTATTCCTGTGTGAATAAAGGCACGATAAAA
>Ga0326514_10000154_pt1 | contig 42555 bp, 70 predicted proteins | sample 3_2548_0518_D_FD_203653 | JGI IMG/M metagenome (GOLD analysis project Ga0326514, IMG submission 203653) | Bovine rumen microbial communities from UC Davis, California, United States - 3_2548_0518 | ecosystem: Host-associated > Mammals > Digestive system > Stomach > Rumen | place: USA... | reverse complement strand
AAAAGCGAATACCGCACAATCAACAGCGGATGGCAAGAACAAAGTATATCGCCAAGATACACAGCCAACAGGAACATTTGTTGCAGGCGATATTTGGTTTGATACTGCAAATGACAACAAGATATATAGGCATAACGGAACGTCGTGGGTTGCCGTTACTCTTGGCGATGATGCGATAGACAACCTTTCCGCAAATAAATTGACCGCAGGAACTATTGATGCATCGCAAATCACAGTATCAAATCTTGATGCAGGAAATATCACAACTGGAAAATTAGGTGCTGATTATATTGAGGTGAGTGAACTTTCCATAGGGCAAAGCCAAGTCACGAATTTGGTGTCTGATTTGGGGAATAAAGCTAATTCTTCGGATGTCCCTACGAAAGTGTCTGACCTTACCAATGACAGCAATTTTCAAACAGGAACACAGGTTGAAAGCACCGTTACTGGAAAGGGTTATCAGACTTCTTCACAAGTGGAATCTGCTATAACAAGCAAAGGCTATCAAACTTCTTCGCAGGTTGAAAGTGCTATTACAAGTAAAGGGTATCAGACCGCAAGTGATGTTAGTAGTGCGGTAGCAACTGGCGTTGCAGGGAAAGCAGATAAATCCGTTGCCGTAAAATCTACTGTATCATTGTATTACAGGAGCACAACAAATACTGCACCGACAATATCCACAAGCACTACAATCGGTACATCTGCAACGACGGACAACGCTTGGGAATACGTCATGCCACAGCCCAAAAGGGACAGGTATTTCTTTACCTGTGAAAAATATACGTTTGTAGATAATAGTGTTGGTTTTTCAACGGTAAGAGCATTGACATCAGAAACGTATGCAAGCAAGTTCGTTCATTCATCGGACAACACGTATATTGATGGTGGGAAGATTTATGCAAATTCTATAACAGCAGATAAAATTGTTACAAGTGGAATCACCATTGGTCAGTCACAGGTAACAAATTTAACAACCGATTTAGCTAGTAAAGCCAATACATCTTCCATACCAACAAAGGTAAGTCAGCTTACGAATGACAGTAGTTTTGCAACTACAACGCAGGTCGGAACTGCAAAGTCAGAAGCTATAAGCACAGCGTCAAGTGATGCAACATCTAAAGCAAACGCCGCACAAACAGCGGCTATAAGTGCGGCGGCATCGGACGCTACAACAAAAGCAAATGCGGCGGCGAAAACTGCATCAGATAACATTACAAGCATTAGTGGTGGTGGAATAAAGGTTCATTCAGCAGGCGATACTACAAGTTATACGCAAATAAAATCTTCCGGTATAGACCTTGTTGCAGATGGAACAAATCTTTCCCATATTGGTAAAGACACCGGACAAACTGAAAGTGATACTACATCTACTGACAAATTTCCTTATTATACTTTTGGTGTACGTTCATCTGATACAGCAACTACAAGAGGGAATTACAGTTTTGTTGAGGGTTATTCGAACAAAGCATCGGGATATTGTTCTCACGCAGAAGGTTATAGCACAGAAGCAACCGGACGTGGTGCTCATGCGGAAGGATATACTACTCATGCGACAGGTATGCTTTCACATTCTGAAGGAGCAGGCTCAACAGCCAGTGGTGTATATTCTCATGTGGAAGGGCAGGCATCTGTCGCAAGTGGTAGAAATTCTCATGCACAAAATCGTGGCACAAAAGCAAGCGGAGAGAATTCACACGCAGGCGGTTATTACACCACAGCAGGATATGAAAACCAAACGGCAATCGGAAAATACAACAACAATAAATCAACAAGTCTGTTTGAAATTGGGAAAGGAACTTCAGACAGCGCAAAGGCGAACGCTTTTGCAGTAACCACAGACGGAGCATTGGAAATTGGTGACCCTGCAAATACATTTGTTGTTGTAGACCATAGTATATCAATACCTGCAATAACAAAAGATAACAGTAAAACTGATACAGCAACATTTACAAAGTCGGGTTATTATCCGGTCGGTGTTATGGGCTACAACACAGGCAGAGAGGCAGGAGTACCGTCACGGATGTATTTGTCGGCAAGAAGTAGTGGCTCTGCAACTGTGTCGTACAGCATTAGGGCAACAGGGGCTAACTACACAGCAACCACAATGCACGTATTTATACTTTGGATAAAGGTAGCATAGAAAGGAGAAAACATGAAGTATTTAATTCGTTATCCTAAAAGAACAGCTATTGCTCTTGGAGCAGTAGTAATGACAGCAATCAATCTGTACAGGGCATTTAAGACGGGGGAGATTTCAACGGAGCAGGTAATTGCATTTTTCACAGCGGTATTTACTTTGCTTGGTCTGTATTTTAATATCCCAACATCAGACGAGGGAGCAAAGCACACGGATTTGATGATGCTTGAAAAGCTCTACAACACGATTGGTACAGACGGAGAGGATTTCTTCAATGAATTTGTTGAGGAAGAAGAAGAGGGTGATTTTGCCGAAGAATTAGAAAACATCGAGGACGGTGATTTGGATGGCTGATTACAAGACATTCTTGCAGTATGATTCACGGTGGGGTTCAAAAAATTATAATGGAAGTTCCACAATGGCTATGGCAGGATGCGGACCTACCTCTGTGGCTGATTTGGCGTATGCGGTAAATAAAAAGGTAAACCCGTGGACGGTTGCCAAGTTCATGAAAGAAAACGGATATGCCATATACAACAACGGTACGGCGTGGAGCGGTATTCCTGCGGCTATGAAGCATTTTGGTCTGAAAGATGTCAAGAATGTTTCAGCTATGTCCGATGTTTTCAAGTACATCAAAAAAAGATACTGTGCTGTCTTTTTGATGAAAGCAGGCACAAAAGGTGGAGTTACATGGACTACCGCAGGTCATTACATTGCGGTCACGAACTATAAAAAAAAGAACGGAAAGCACTATTTCTACACCCGTGATTGCGGTGGTCGTGGGCATACCGGATGGTACTGTTATAACACAAAAATGGCAGGGCTGATTTCGCAGGTTTGGGTAGGGTATGTACCCGGAAATCTGAAACCAAAGAAGACCATCAAAACAAAAGGTGACAAGATAAATGAAATGGCTGTGAAAGAAGCATATCCGTATGGCACACCGAGAAAGGTTTACACATATCCGACAGGCAAACCAAGACCAAAGTACACAAAGGAATTGAACAAGGCGTTTCCTAACCGAAGTTCATGGCGTGACCAAACACGGAAAGGAGCGTCCTGTGATGTGTTTGCGGCAACGGCTATTCGGTCAGCAGGTGTTGATGATAATTTCCCACGGATGTTGGAAAAAGCAATCCCGTATTTAGGCAAGAGTAAAAAGTGGGGTCATGTAAAATCCTATAAGGGAAAGACCTACCCACCATCAATACTTCGTGCAGGAGATATTGGAGTGTGCCTGTATAAAGGTGGCGGTGGTCATATCTTTGTGATTGTAGTTGTGAACGGAAAGAAGTATATTGCAGAAGCAGGGTACAATTCAAAGAGATACCCGATTATTGCAAAGAAACTAACCACCATGCACAAATCAAGTTACAAGATGCTTCGTGTTTACAGGAGAAAATAAGTGTGGTATATTGACCGTAGAGGTATAGACAAATGACGATAGAATTGAATTTGACAATGATTATATGTGTTGCGTCCTGCATCGTTACAGTTGGCGGTGCTATCAAGATACTTTCGGAGTTGAAAAAGGCTATGAAGCACCCGTTAGACGAAGCCAACAAACGAATTGACCATGTGGAGAAATGTTTGGATAACGACAAACGACATTTAGAGAAAATCGACATAGCCATAGAGGAATTGGGACAGGCAACCAATCTATTGATTTCATCTAATATCGCCATGCTGTCACATACCATATACGGAAACCACCTTGAAAATCTGAAAGAAGAGAAACAGCAAATGGAAGATTGGCTTGTTGAGCGAAAGGACTACCGGATATGAAAGAAGTACCATACATTGTATTTGAGGGAGAAATGGCACGATTGGAAAGAATCATAAAGCGACAGTTTATATTGATACTTGTTTCTATATGTTTTTTGGTCGGCACGAATGTTTATTGGATTTGGTATGAAAGCCAATTTCAAGATGTTGTCACTACAACAACGCAGGACGTTACGCAAAAGGTTGATTCAGATGATGGCGATGCCACAATCAATGATGGAGTACATATAAATGGCAACAGCGATACAGAGGGTTCGGACGAAGACCATAACTAAAACAAGACAGAGGAAGACTGGTGGCAATTCGGGTTACATTCAATGTAATATGTGCCACGGAACAGGGCGAATCAAAAACTGGCACAAGAAAAAATGATATATACCAACAGCGAGATTTCGCATTTGATTGACGAGCACATTCATAAAGAACGTGACAGGGCGATATTAAAACGGAGATTGATAGATGGGGTATGTTATGAACCGTTAGCGGAAGAATTTGACCTGTCTGTCAGTCAGATAAAACGAATCGTTTATAAAAGTACGGAAAGCCTCCTTAAATTTCTGTAGTGCAGGGAAGACCGTTTTGCTATATGCAGGCGGTTTTTCTTGCATATAATCGGAACGGGTGGTATACTCCTTGTGGTGGCGTTCTCTCGCTCAATACTTCTTTCTTAATCAATGGCATTAGGGCAGTCTTTCGGGGCTGTCCTTTTGCTATTTTAATATAATATAAAAAATGCTTGACATAGTTATTTAAGTATGGTACTATAATGTCACAAGATAAATATATGGTTTTGAAAGGAGCATGAGATGAGAAAAGCGTTAGTATTTGAAGCACGGAGAGATGGTTACGGCATTGACCAAATCGCAGACCACGCCATGACGGTGGCAGAATTGAAAGAGATTCTTGATGATTACAATGATGATACGTTGATTGTGATGAGTCACGACAGGGGTTACACCTATGGTAGCATCAATGTATATGACAGCTACGAAGCACAGGAGTCAGATGATGGCGAGTGGGAGAATAATGGCGAGTTGGTGAACTGGTAGAAAGGAGTAGAAAGATGTTGGTGAGAGATTTGAACAATGTGGTAGATAAGACCATGCCGATATGGGTAAACTACGGCGAATACTTTGCAGAGAAGTTTGACACCTATGCGGAGATGAGGGAAAAGACCCACGTTATGGGAGATGATGAAGTCAAGTACATCACGGTGGGGGCTGATGGTGTGTTGACCATCGAGGTATAAAAGCGAACCGATAATGACACGCTCACGGAATTGTGGGCGTGTTTTTTTATTGGCATCATAAAGAGGGGTGCAAAATGTACGTTTATTTCAATAACAATCCTGCACGGGCGTTGGTCGGTGATTGCACAATTAGAGCAATATCAAAAGCCTTGAATCAATCATGGCAAGACACGTATTCCGATTTGGCTATGTTTGGTTTTGATATGTCAGATATGCCATCGTCTAACAGAGTGTGGGGAGAATATCTTTATCAAAACGGTTACAGGCGGTTTATAATCCCCGATTCCTGCCCCGATTGCTACACGGTAAAGGATTTCTGTAAAGAGCACCCATGGGGCAAATATATCCTTGCAACAGGGACACACGTTGTTTGCGTAGTGAACGGAAACTACTATGATTCGTGGGATTCGGGAAATGAAGTACCAATCTATTATTGGAGAAAGGGTTAGAAATGGCTTACAACAATTATTTTCCACAGGGCTATCAACCGTATCCACAGGTTTATCCACAGCAAATGAACCCACAATATCCGCAGAATCAGACCAATGGCATCGTATGGGTGCAGGGCATTGAGGGAGCAAAGGCACACCCCGTAGGCGCAGGGCAGGCGGTTCTTTTGATGGATTCGGATTCAAATTGTCTTTATTTGAAATCGGCAGACCAAACGGGTATGCCATCGCTACGGGTGTTTGACTATACCGAGCGCATAGACACACCGCAGAAGCCCCAAAACGCCGATTTAAGCGAGTTTTGTACCAAAGAGGACTTATCCCATTATGTCACGAAAGAAGACCTCAAAAAGGCGATTTCAGATATAAGGAAAGAAAGGGGAAAGAAGAATGAATAATCCGATTTTCAACACCATGATGCAGAACACACCGATGGGAAATCTTATTACACAGTATAAGCAATTCAGACAGACTTTCAATGGTGACCCACAGCAGAAGATTCAAGAGATGTTAAACAACGGACAGATAACACAGGCACAGGTTGACCAAGCGAGAAACATGGCAACACAGTTCCAAAAGTACATGAAATAGGAAACGACCTTGCAAGGGTTTCAATATTAAATGAAAGGAGATATTTATATGTCACTTACAACAAGCGAAATGACACCTGCGGATATTGCGGCGGTCACAGGTGGAAACAACGGCTATGGTATGAACGGAGATGGATGGTGGATTATCCTGTTTCTGATTCTCGCCATGGGCGGTAATTGGGGAAACGGATTCGGCGGTAATGGAAACGGCGGTTGGAATGGTGCTATCCCGTGGGTCATGAACAATGACAATGATATTGAAAGAGGATTTGACCAAATGGCAACCACAAACGCTATTTCGGGTTTACAGGCATCCGTATCTAATGGTTTTGCCAACACAGCAACACAGCTTTGCAACGGATTCGGTGAGGTTCAGCAGAGCCTTTGCAATGGTTTTGCAGGCGTGAATCAGACCGTAAACAGCGGATTTGCCAATGCTGAAACTGCGGCGAACGCAAGACAGATGGCAAACATGAATCAGAACTTCGGTATGCAGACAGCTATGATGCAGGGGTTCAACAACATCGGAACACAGTTTGCAGATTGTTGTTGTGAAAACAGACTCGGACTGGCAGACCTCAAATACACGGTAGCCACAGAAAACTGCGCTGACCGTGCGGCGTTGAGTGATGGAATCCGTGATGTTATTGCATCGCAGACAGCATCTACACAGAGAATCCTTGACCAGTTGTGTGCGGACAAGATTGATGCGAAGAATGATGAAATTTCACAGCTTCGGCAGGAACTTCTTTATGCAAGAGGGCAGGCATCACAGGTAACGCAGAACAGCGCAATCATCAACGGAGTCTATGACAGGCTGAACCAGTGTCCTGTCGGTACAGTTCCCGTGTACGGAGAACAGCCGATTTTTACCTGCAACAACAATGGTTGCGGATGCGGTAACTTTTAAGAGGTGGTGAAACTATGGCAGAATATTTAGCAAATCCAGTACAGAATGTAGCGTTAAATGCTCCGGTTCTGTTTAATGCTTCTATCCCGTGTCAGAAAGGTTACATATACCATGAAGACGAAACAGGGGTTTTTATTCTCCGTGGTTGCACCAACAACTGTTTTGCAAGGTATCAAGTCACTTTCAACGGAAATATCGCAATCCCGACAGGCGGTGAAGTGACACCGATTTCCATAGCGATTGCGGTAAGCGGAGAGCCAAGAGTGACGAGCAGGGCGATATACACACCTGCGGCGGTAGATGAATACGGAAATGTGACCTCTACTGCGTTGATTACTGTGCCGAAAGGATGTTGTTTTGCTGTGTCTATTGAGTATGTAGATGCGACAACGGATGATGCGACAGTAACACCGACACCGTTAATTGAGGTACAGAACGCTAACCTTGTAATAAACAGAGTCGCATAGAAAGGAGAAATCGGATGGAATATATGCACGAACTGAAAGAAATGCTCTGCGATGAACTCGAGGAAATTGCAGAGAAAGGCGAACTTACAGCAGGTAGCCTTGATACAATCGACAAGCTGACCCATTCCATCAAATCCATAGCAACAATCATGGCGATGGAAGATGCGGATTATTCCTATGATGATATGGGTGGCATGAACCGTGGTTCATACCGTGGAAGTTATGCACAGCGCAGAGATAGCCGTGGACGTTATTCAAGACGGAGAATGGGCAGATACAGCCGTGATGAAGAAGCAGACAAAATGGTCATGAAGTTGGAGAAAATGATGAATGAATCTTCTGACCCGAAAACCAAGAACGCAATTCAGCAGGCTATTAGTGCCATTGATATGTAATGATTACGATTAAGGAATTGGATGGCGCAATACGTGAGTGCGAGAACGCCCCGACCTCATATCAGAATTGTGAAAAGTTGGCTACGTTTTATACGGTGCGGAATTATATGCAACCGAAAGAAGAATATTCGTATGACCCACCACAAGGAATTGAGGTGTATGGGGACTCGGATTTCCTACAAGCTGTGACAGGTCGTGACACGGCAGAAATCATGGCTATAATGGACGAACTCATGGAAACCATACTAATTACTAACCCACGACTATATCAAGGCGTTATGCGCAAAATCAAAGGGCAGGTCTGACCTGCTCTTTTTATATGGTTAAAATTTATTTTTATTATTTTGTAAAAATGTCTTGACATTCTATTAAACATGGTTTACAATAATGGTACAGTTTAAGATTGATAAATTGAAAGGAGAGAGCGATGTATATTTGTAAAGAGTGCGGAGAGATATTTGAAGAACCTGTAATTGTAAGGGACGACCCAAGCCCCGATGGTGTGAGTTTGTCGGCAGGGTATTATGAGTTTGCATCATGCCCACATTGCGACAGTGGAAATTTTGACTATGCGGTACAATGTGCAAGTTGTGGTGAGTACATGGATGATTCAAAAGGTTCGGAAGTCCTGTGTGACAGTTGCTTTGAAGAAGTCAGACAGGAAGTTGAAAAAATCATGAATGAGCATAATCTGTCAGAAGACGATTTTGGGCAGGTAGTAAATGAAATCTTCGGATGGTAGAAAGGAGTGTATATGAACAAATACGAAGAATTGCGAAGACTGATGTATGAAAACAACATGACGCAGGCAGATGTCATTAGAGGGACAGGGGTGACACGCCCCACCCTCTGTAACTGGCGAAGCGGAAAGCATCAGCCAACAGTAAAGACATTGAAAAGAATTGCAGACTTTTTCGATGTACCGTTGAGTATCTTTTTAGATGATTGAGAGGTGAGAACATGACGCAGAAACAAATGGTGCTGAACCACCTAAAAAAGCATGGTGCTATCACATCATGGGAAGCCATCATGGAATATGGCATCACAAGGTTATCGGATGTGATATTCAGATTGAGAAAAGATGGTTACAATATTATCACCAACACTATTGTTAAGAAGAAAGGAGAACGTACTATCACATTTGCGGAGTACAGATTGAGAAATGATTGATGTTTACATTGGGACGATTGACGGGAACGCAGAGGGCGTATTGCAGTTGGAGTTCGACACATTTGCAGAAGCAAGCAAGTTCTGTGATACATTGAAAGACCATTACAAGGAAGAGCGCAAGCGGTTGTATATGGCGATTGATACCAACACACAGTTTTATGATTTGGATGAGGTGTTTGAAGATGAAAAGAGAGAAGATGGAACGATTGATGCTGATATGTTTCGAGCGATATGCGAGAAGTACGCACAAGGATAAGTATGATGCGGTGATGTTTACCGTGGTTGTGGCATTGATTATGCTCGGATTAGCGGTAGCGTATAATGATGTAGTACCTGCGTATTAAGAAAGGAGTATGTAATGAATTATGAAGAATTGAGCAAAGTCAATGCGGAATTGGGTAGCATTGATGTAAAAGGGAAACCATATGTAGAAGTCAATCACAGGGTAGACGGTTTTAGAAGATTGTTTCCTAACGGAACAATTACCACAGAAGTCGTAGCATTGAATGATGGTGTTTGTGTCATGAGGGCTGAAATCCTTGATGAGAACGGCAAAATTCTCGCCACAGGTACGGCATATGAAAAAGAGAACAGCACGTTCATCAACAAGACTTCATATATTGAGAACTGCGAAACATCGGCTGTCGGACGGGCATTGGGGTTTCTCGGTATTGGTATCACGACATCTATTGCAAGCGCAGAAGAGGTACAGAACGCCATTCAGAATCAAGAGTTGAGCAAGACCATCACAATGGCACAGGCGCATACATTGATGGAAATGGTTGACGAAACAGAAACAGACCGTGCGGAGTTTCTCAAATATTACAAAGTAGAAGCGTTTGTGGATATGACAAAGGCACAGTACGGAGATGCGCTAAACAAGCTGACAGCGAAAAAGAAAGGCAAGAAGTGAAGTCAATTATACAAGACGAAAAAAAGTGCTTTGTGACAGGCTCGAAATTGGGTCTGCACAAGCACCATATATTCGGAGCATATAACAGGGATAATTCTGAAAAGTATGGCTTGTGGGTGTGGCTACAATGGGACAGGCATATTGAGAACTCGCCATATAGGACACCGCACAATGACGCAAGCGTGGATTTGATGTTAAAGAAAATGGCACAGCGGAAGTTTGAGGAAACCCATAGTCGTGAAGAATTTATGCAGATATTCGGGAGAAATTACTTATGATTGATGAATGTTTTGGGCTTAAAAATGCGGATAGATATTGCTATGTGTTGTCTAATGAGGGCAAGAGTATTCTGCACCGTAAATATGGACGGTACTGTAACACTATGAATTGTCCGTTTTACAAGCCAAGCAAGAAGCTGATGCGAAAAGAGAAAGAAGTTGTAGAGGTGAAACATGACCGGACAGGAATTGTACGAACAAAGAGATGAAGTGAAGAAGAATCTTCGTCATAGTATGGATAAAATGTACACCAACGGAGTTGACTATGCAGAAAAAACAAGGGCATACAGGATGCTTTTAGCGCAGACCATATTGGCATTAAAAGCAGAGGGCGTACAGATTTCCATATTGGATAAGGTCGCTAAAGGACAGGAAGATGTATCACAGGCTGAATTTGAGATGATGAAAGCGGAAGTACTGTATAAATCTTCACAGGAGAACATCATGATACAGAAAAAGCTGTTTGACTCTCTTGAAGATGAAATAAAGCGAGAATGGGGAAGAAGTGGTTGATATTTTGTAAAACATATGTTATAATAATAGCGAACCGAAGAACGGGGAATCCTTCTCGGAGAGGTTGGTGCAATATGCGGGGATTGTACTTGCCGTGCTACATAAACTAAATATTGTGCCAACCGAATCGGTTTCGTAGAGGATGCCCGCACATCCAAAGCGACACCGATTTTTTATAAGGGGGCTTTATGAAGAATGATAATTATTTGGTGATACAAGGGTGGATGCGGAACGAGTTGAAATTAAAAGGTAATGAGTTGATGGTATATGCCTTGATATATGGATTCTCACAGGATGAGGAATCGGAGTTCAATGGAAGTATAGGGTATATAGCAGACTGGATAGGTTCAACAAAGCAGACGGTACACAATGTATTAAAATCATTATGTGATAAGAAGCTATTACACAAGAAAGAGAATTATATGAACGGAGTCAAGTTTTGTTCATATAGCGCAATTTTACCAGTAGTCAAAAAAATTGATGGGGGGGTGGTCAAAAATTTTGATGGGGGTAGTCAAAAAATTAGACCCAATAATATAGATAATAATACTAATACTAATATATATAGCGATGTACCCGATGAAATCAAAGCTGTCTTTATGGAATGGGTGGCGATGCGGAAGAGCATCAAGAAACCAGTAACAACAAAGCAGACGGTTACAAGGGCATTGAACAAGTTATATGAGTTGTCGCAAGACCCCGTAGAACAGGTCAAATTGATTGAATTAGCGATTGATAAGTGTTGGTTAGGGTTTTACCCCATGAAGCAGGAAAAACCCGTCAAAACGGCGAATTTTATCCCCGAACCGCCAAAGTACCGAGAGTTTGAACCCGAACCGGAAATCGAAACATCACAGATGCCCGAAAGCATGAGGGAAAAGTACAGAGGATTCATAAATGAGTTGTAAAGGATGTACGAAAAGACATATCGGATGCCATAGTCATTGTGAAGATTATGCAGAGCAAAGGCGTGTGATTGAAGAACGCAAAGAAAAGATACACGCCGAAAAAGACAAGGAAAGGGTATTAAATTATTTGGATGTGCAGAGAATAGAATGGGCGCAGAAAAAGAAAGGAGTAAAAAAATGAACGTAACAGGTGACACAAAGATTTATCGGAAAGATTTTAACGGCAGACCAAGCTATTCAAGGTGCATCGCATCGCAGGAATACAACAACGGTCAAAAGGGCGATTGGATTAGAACGTATGAAAGTGTGCAGTTTCCCAAAGGTACAGACATACCGGACAGAAGCATCGTAAAAATCAAAGGGTTTGAAGCAACCTACAATTCAAAAAACGGAGTGCAGAGAAAGTTGGTAGTACAGGAATACAAGGTCATGGAGTACCCGACGCAGTACAAAAATGATGGCTCGCCGTTAGATGGATTCTCCGCAGTAGATGAAGATATGCCGTTTTAGGCAAAAGGAGAGTGTGATGGAAAAGATAGCAATATTGATATTATGTATCGTTGTTGGTTTTAATTGGCGCATCTTAATGGATGTTGCTGACAGAGTAGAGCGGATTGAAAGTTGGGAGTTTTTCTATAAGGTTTCACAAATAAAAATACCAAAGGAGAGTAAAAATGACAAAAGGAGAAGTGGTTGACTTCTTGGAGAAGTGTAGATGGTGGTTTGAGCCGTTTACATCCGAGAAGGAACAATGGAATGAAGCACTTGATATAGCAATAGAAGCACTATCAGCCGAAGCCGTACAGAGTTATACAGAATGGCTTGAAAAAATTATTGTCAAAGCGGAAACAGTATGGCTATGCGAGGATGCCACGGACGAAGAATGGTGCGAAAAGAATTGTAATTATGCATCAATTCAAGCCGAGTGCCTACGGCATTTATATGAAGTCAGCAAAGGTGGTGATTCAGAATGACAAGGGAAGAAGCAATAGAACAACTGCGGAACTTGAGTCAAGCAAACTTTTACCCAAGAACAATAATGGCTTTAGATATGGCAATCGAAGCGTTGCTGATATTAGGTGAAGACGGAATCGTGAATTGTTGTGGGTGTATACATTGGGGCAAGGAAGGATTTTGTAAAGTGACCGACAGGCACAGGTGGGATTTTGATTATTGCAGTGACGGAAGGAGAGAACCATGAGCATTATGAAAGCAATAAAAATAATAGCACAGTATTGTTTGAAGCATGAATGTTGTAGTAATTGTAAACTATGCAAAGATGGAGAGTGTATCAGACGTACAGTGCCGTGTGATTGGGAAGATTTTATGAAAGCGGAGAATAGCGATGAGTGATTTAATCAGCAAAAGGTTTATTCAAGATGCGTTGATAGAAAAAATATCGAATTTAAATGCGGAAGGTGCAACACAAACAGCAAGAGAATTGATTCGCTTAAAGAAGTTCGTTGATGGTTTGACGCCACCCGCATCAGCCGAAGCCGTACATGGTGAGTGGAAAATAGACGAATACGGAATATATCATTGCCCGATTTGCCACGCAATAAACAACACGGTCTACAAAAGTTACTGCCCTAATTGCGGAGCGAAGATGGAAGGGAGAGAACCATGACGAATGAAGAAGCAATTTACGTTCTAAAAAATGCGGCGTGGCTTGGTTCTGATAAGGACAGAAAAGCAACAGAAGAAGCCGTAAACATGGCTATCGAAGCACTTCAGCAAGTTACAGGCAAGTTAAATAATCGTGATGATTCTTTACTTACAGCGGATGAGGAAGCCGTTAAGGAAAGAAAAAGCAAGTTAGATTTAATCAGCAGAAGCCGAGCAATCAAAGACATATCATATTGGGCAACGAATATTATTGACCCCAAAATGCTCGTGAAAGAAGATGCTCTCTATATCCTCGAAACGCTCCCATCAGTAGATGCAGTAGAAGTGGTGCGGTGTAAGGATTGCAAGCGGTCAGACTGGTACAAGACATTGAACGGTGAACACAGATGCTATTGCATGGAGCATGGGTCAAGTGGTCATACAGATGATGATTTCTGCTCATACGGAGAAAGGGGAGAATTATGACAAGGGAAGAAGCGATAGAAAGATTAAAACAAAATAAAGCCGCCGCAAAATTTTATGCAGGAATGGTACAAAACACAAATGCGATTGAAAATGAGTTAAAAGACATAGAAGCCATGAACATGGCAATCGAAGCACTATCATCCGAAGCCGTACATGGGTGGATTCCAGTAAACGAGAGGTTGCCGAGTGAGGAAGAGAGGAAAGAATGGATTGATAAAAACCTTGATGGTATCGGGCATTTATACCCGTGCCTTGTTACGAGATATTCAAGCATCAATCCAGACAGAACGAAGAATAATCCTTATGTAGCAAAGCATTATTTTGACGGCGAAGACTTCGTAAACTGCGGTGAAGAAGTGTGTTCTGAATATGTCCTTGCATGGATGCCTCTGCCCGAACCGTACAGAGAGGATGGTGAAGCATGAGTGACTTAATCAGCAGACAGGATGCGATTAACGCCATAGAAAACACAGATGCAGAATTAACAGAAAAAGATTGGGACGAATTGACGGACGCTATCAACGCACTCCCATCCGCAGACGCGGTACAAATCCCAATCAAGTTAGAAAAACGATACCCACAGTCAAGAGATGAAGATATTACAGATGCTTTTATGCGTGGCTATCTTGCAGGACGGTCATCCGCAGACAGACCGACAGGAGAGTGGCAAGACGAACACGGCAAACCAATGCGCTGGACTTCTTTCGCTGGCTATTGCTCTAACTGCGGAAAATGGAGCGAATATTTGACAGATTACTGTGGCAACTGCGGCGCAAAGATGGGAGGCGATAACATGATGCAGATTGACCCTGTTTCATTAGTATACGGATTAGTGATAGGTACTGTTATTGCTTGTGTTGTTTGTGTTTTTGCTATATATTGGGAAGAAAAAACGAGGAATGACGAATGATAGTAAACATTGACAAAGCATTAAAAATCATAGAAAAATACGGAGAGAATCATCAGCGGTACAAAGCCGCAGAGGAATTGTCGGAATTGCAGACATTGTTATTGCAGGATGCTAACAAGAATGGTAAAGTTCCGGTTGGTCAAATCGTTGAAGAAATAGCGGATGTATATGTAATGCTGAAGCAGATGCTTTTGGTGTATGAGTTGGATGATAGGGATATACAGCCTATCATTGATTATAAATTGGAGCGCACGTTAAAATGAGTAGCGGTAAAAAGAAGTTCCCAAAGAAAAAGACATATTCGGAAGGCGATATGCGTAGAGCCATCAAACAATGTTCGGACGATTCTGTTAGCAGAGTGATGTTGCTGTGTATCGTGGCGGCAAGAGATGAGTTCAACCTTGACGATGATGGAGTGATGAATTTCATGAACAGAATGACACGATATGTCGGATATGAAGCACAGGGATTGATTGATATGGAAGTGGCAAGCAAATCATTAAAAGAAAGGACAGGCATTGACCTGCGGTTGTCAAGATGGTAAAGAAGCTGACAATGACGATATACGGAAATCCTAAAACGAAGAAAAACAATTCACGGATTATAACAAATCATAAGACAGGCAGACCGATGGTGATACCGTCAAGGGCATACAAGGAATATGAGTTTGAGTGCGGAAAGCAGTTAGTTGGTAAAGGTTTACATATAGATTATCCTGTAAACCTAAAAGCTGTGTACTATCGGAAAGACCGCAGGAGAGTTGACCTGTCAAATCTGCATGAAGCGTTACAGGATATTTTGGTTAAGTATGATGTATTATCGGATGATAATTTCACCGTAGTTGTTGCCCATGATGGGAGCAGGGTAGAAATCGACAAAGAAAACCCAAGAACGGAGATTGAAATAACAGCGTATGAGTGATATACTCTATTTGTCACTACTCTCCATTACATATCATGAATTGACCGCCCTTTGTGGGTGGTCTTTTCATATTATATAAAGGAAAGAAAACAAAGTGTAAAAAGTGCTTGACATAGGTATTTAAGTATAGTACAATAAGGTCACAAGTTAAGGAGAGAGCGAAAGGAGTTAAACATGATTATTGAATTAAGGCATGACATCAAAGGAGCGTTCGGGGAAACCTATGTAGAGGAAAGAACGACCTGCACAGACGATGAAACGGTAAAGTTGGCATTGAACACATTAAGGAGAGAGCGCAACGCAGTAATGTGGATTGAAGAAGTTGGAGATGTGAATGATAGTGGTAGCATTACGGGAATCTGTGTATCATGGGAAACATTTGCTGATTACGATGCAAAGCAGGTGTTGGTGACAACATACTACGGAGCAGGGAACATCAGCGACTATGAATATATGGACTGGAACAGGGCAAGAAATTATTTGAAGAAATTCATAAAAAATGCTTGACATCATTATTTAGGTATGATACAATAAGTATGTAAGATAGAGATAAGGTCAAGAAAGGAGCACGGCATGACAAACGCAGACATTATTTTCACACAGGCACAGGAGTTGATGAAAGCAGGAATCATCGGAAAGACAGGAAGAACATTCACAGCAAAGGTAGTCAATGCAGACGGAGAAGAGGAAGAAATCGTAGTAGAAGAAGCTGAACCGATTCACACCTATGCAAAGTGGAAGGAACTCGGATTCCAAGTACAGAAAGGCGAAAAGGCGGTAGCGCAGTTCTCAATATGGAAACACGTTACAAAGAAAGCCAAGAAAGAGGGCGAGGAAGACGAACAGAAAATGTTCTTGAAAAAGGCATCATGGTTCAAGCTGTCGCAGGTAGCACCGATTGAGCAGTAGTGAGGTGGGCGGTGCAAACCGCCCCAAAAGAAAGGAGAGTAGTATGAATAATGAATCGTTAGCACTTGTGGTGTATGAGTGCAAGACAAAGAACGGATACCCGTTCGGGTTGACAGCAGAATTGGTTGATGGTTGGGGTTTCCAGTATGGCAACCATCACGGGATAGTCATTTATGAGGACAACGCCGACCATTACGGATTAGACGCAAGGTACGACAAGAGGTTCAACACGGTAGATGGATTCTTTGAAAACATTCTTGATGTACTAAAAGACAGGTACGCTATTGCAGAAGCAAGACTGGTAAGAAAGGAGATAAACAATGAGCGAGTGGATTAAGTGCGAGGACAAGTTACCGGAAACCCCAAAGACATGGGAAGAATATGTATTCAATAAAAACGTGTACATGGTTTGTTGGGAATCTACAAGCAATACATATGGGTATCAGTCAATGGGTTGGTGTGACGGATGGAATTGCAGTATGATGCCCGACGGGACAATCTCACGGGAGCATGAAATCAAAGATATTGTAGCATGGTACGAAGTACCGGAGTACAAGGGTTAAGTCAAGATAGCCGAGGGGCGGCGGCATAAAACCGCCCCACCGATTAAGAAAGGAGAAAGAACAATGAAGAAAGAACAGAATGGAATCGTTATACCGGAAATTGATTTTCAGATGATGAAGATTACAGTGGTCGGAGATTCGCCCATCATTATTCACAAGTGGGACGAAAAGGCAAAAAGAATGATGCTTGAAAAGCAGATGAAGAAAGCGACAAAGGGCAAAGAAGCGAAAGACCCGTGGATGGACTTTTGCAGAAGTCTATATTGGCTTGATGGGATGCCCGAAGAACCAACGGAAGAAGATGTGAAGACAGCACGGTTTGGTTTTCCTGCCTGTGGATTTAAGGCGGCGGCGGTTGATGCAGGATTTCAGCAAGGGGTTTTAGCAAAGAAAACTACTGCAAGAGGGGCGTTTCATATCCTTGGTGATTTTGTAGAAATCAAAGGCACACCGGAAATGCGAGAAGATATGGTTCGCGTTGGTATGGGTACAGCAGATATTCGTTACAGAGGAATGGTAAGAGAATGGAGCGCAGACCTGTTGATTCGGTTCAACCCTATGGCTATGAGTGCGGAGCAGATTGTAAATCTTATCAACATGGGTGGCTTTGCAAATGGTGTTGGTGATTGGCGTCCTGCAAAAGATGGAAGTTATGGAATGTTTCATGTAAAACTCGGTGACGAGTAGTTGTGGCAGGTATGGTAAGGTGAGGTGTGTTGGTGTGGGGTTTGGTGTGTTGTGGTAAGGCAGGCGAGGCATGGCACGGTAAGTTAAGGTGAGGTTTGGTTTGGCAAGGTTAGGTATGGCAGGTATGGTTAGGTACTGTATGGTCTGTTATGGTGAGGTTAGGTAAGTTATGGCAGGTGAGTTAAGGCAAGGTTAGGCAAGGTGAGGTCCGGTTTGGTTCGGCAGGTAAGATACTTTTGAATTAAGAAAGGAGAAACAAATGGTTTATGATGAAGTAAGAAAGTATTCGTACAGACACGGTAAAGTCGGAGCGTCAGCACAAACGGTTGGTGAAACATTGGAAAGAATCGAAAAAAGGGATGGCGTAGTTACAAAAGAAGCGTTTCTTGAAGAATCAAGACCGGAAGATTCACCAACGCACAATATGTTTGAATGGGATGATACCGTAGCGGCTGAAAAGTACAGACTTGAACAGTCACGAATGATTATTGCGGATGTGGTTGTTACTGTTGAACGTGAAAGCAAGCCAAGAAAGGTTGCAGGATATGTCAATGTAACATTAGGAAAACACAACAAAGCAGAGTACAACAGCATTGGGGTTGCAATGGAAGACACGGAGAAAAGGAAAGCCGTGTTGTCAAATGCCTTTGATGAGTTGAAGACATTTGAAAACAAGTACAGCGAGTATCAAGAATTAGCAGGTGTGTTTGCAGAAGCGCACAGAGCAGAAAGGATGTACGGATAATGGGTAAAACAAGTTGGCAGGTAAAAGAGCGATACAACCAAAAAGTGTATGGAAGAATCTATTGTCAGCTACCGAAAGAACTGGTAGAGCAATTCAAGGCAAAATGCAAGCAAATCGGAGTAAGTCAGCAAAGCGTCGTGAGGGATGCTATCGAAAGATTTTTAGGTGAATAAAAGACGGGGCGAAAAAGCCCTGTTTTTTATATAAAAAGTGCTTGACATACTTATGTAGGTATGGTATATTATAGTCACAGAGAACAAGTGGTTAAGAAAGGAGCACAAAATGAGGACACTCACAGCGGAAGAAAAAAAGATGATTGAGAAAATCAACGGAACAATGAATAGCAGAACGGAATACTTTGAAGCAGTAGCAGAAATCATGAATGGGCAGACAAAATCAAGCAACAGGGCTTGCACAGCAAAGAACAAAATCATGTTTGAAGATGGAACTGCAATCAACATGGTAGTCAGAAAGAATGTTATAAAGCAGATTGAGTTTAGCAAATGGACAGATGAAGAAAAAGGGTTTGAAGTGGTTAAATTTTAAGAAAGGAGAGAACGATGGCAAATATGACTATGAGAGAATTAGAGTATGAAATACACAAATGCGATAACTGCATTTGGGCGATATGGGCGGATAGCGAACCCGTAGGTTGCATGAACTGTGACGGCGGAAAATGCCCAAGCATGGAAAAAGTCTTCGGAATGATAGAAGAAAGCGAAGAACATTATACACCATCGGTCACACGTGGGGATTTTAGCCCAATCAGACCATGGGACGCACCCGGAATGAGTGTTAGTGATTTTATCTAAAGAAAGGAGAAAGCGATGAAAGGTTATGAAATCATTTGGACGGATGGATATTTTATCAAGGTAAAAATCCTTAACGAAGAGGGCGTGAAGCAGTTAGAAGAAGACGGATATTTCTTTGATGATTTCTATGGTGATGGCACAGAGCGTTGGTCACGGTAGGGAAAGGAGCGTAGCATGGAACGGTATGTAATGGTGGTGAAATGTTGGGATGATACAGAGTACACGGCACTTGCGACACCTCATGAAATCATAGACCACATTGATATGATGGATTGCACAGATGAAAAAATTGAGGTGTACAAGATGCAATTTGGAGCACAGCCAAAAGAGTTGTATGTATGCGAGTGTTGGCACAACATGAATGACCCGTTATACATCAAGGTGGTAGATGAAGATGGCAACATCGAGTTTGACGGATATGGCACAGACCATTAGAAAGGAGTATAAAATGAAAAGACGAATGAGATTTGGAACATGGTGCAGGAAAGACATTGAGGATGAACGAAAAATACATTACAGGTTCACGGATAGTAATGGAAGTGTCGCACACTTTACAAGCGAGGATTATGTATCGTACAGTATGCTTGGACAATTACAGCAAGCGTGGATAAAAACAATCGAATTAAAAAACAACGAATGGTACGCAGATTTATACGAAGATTAAAAAAGCCGCCGAAAGGCGGTTATTTTTTTATTATACAAAAGAAATCTAATATATGATATAATTGCATTATCAAAACATAAAAAACGCTTAAAACCAAAAATACGGCGTTAGACGGGGGCGTAAATGAAGGTTTATATATCGGGTGCGATGGCAAACAGACCCGACACATATAAGCAGGAATTTGAGAGAGTTGAAAAGGTGCTCAAAAAACATGGCCATGTTGTCATAAATCCTGCGGTTTTACCGGAAGGATTAGACCATGAAAAGTATATGCCAATTTGCTTGGCTATGGTTGATTCGGCAGATATTGTGTTTATGCTTAAAGGGTGGGGAAACTCATACGGAGCAAGGTTAGAACATGATTATGCTATGTACCAAGAGAAAATAGTGATGTATGAGAAAAGGAGCGAGAATGGAACTAAAGATTGAGTATTTACCGACAAATGAAATCATACCATATGAAAATAACCCAAGAAACAACGACGATGCCGTGCCATATGTTGCGAAGTCTATTGAAAAATACGGATTCAAGAATCCTGTGATACTATCAAAAGACAATGTACTTGTGGCGGGTCACACAAGACTGAAAGCGGCAAAGCGATTAGGAATAAAAGAAATACCGTGTATATATGCGGATGATTTGACAGAAGAAGAAATAAAAGAGTTTCGTTTGGTTGATAATAAAGTTGCTGAGATTGCGGCATGGGATTTTGGGAAACTGGAAGAGGAACTTGCGGATATTGATATTGATATGAGCGAGTTTGGATTTGATGTAAAAACGGGAGATGAGCCGACAGAAATTATTGAAGATGATGTTCCGGAAAACGTAAAGCCAAGATGCAAACTTGGCGATTTGTGGCAATTAGGCAAGCACAGACTTATTTGTGGTGACAGCACGGATTCTGCGGTTATTGATAGGCTTATGGATGGAGTAAAGGCTGATATGGTTATGACCGATGCTCCATATGGAATCAATGCCGTGGGTGACAATGGCGAAGTAGGTGCTAATTTTGGGGTCGCTCAAAAGGGCAAGTATGCAAAGATAATCGCAGACGATACAACTGAAACAGCACAACAAGCCTATGACATTCTGTCACAGATTTGTGATAAGTTGATTTTGTGGGGTGGCAACTACTTCCTTGATTTTCTTCCATCAAGTGACGGATGGTTAATATGGGATAAGCGAGGTGAAAGCGGTATTAGAAACACATTTGCAGATGGTGAAATGGCTTGGTGCAGTTTTCATACACCTGTTAGAATTTATCATCAGTTGTGGAATGGTATGATAAGAGAGGGAGAACACGAAAAGCGAGTGCATCCAACACAAAAGCCTATAAGAATGTTGAGCGAGATATTGAAAGACTTCTCAAAAGAAAACGAAGTTATTCTTGATGTATTTGGCGGTAGTGGTAGCACACTAATAGCCAGTGAACAGTTAAACAGAAAATGCTATATGTGTGAGTTGGATGAAAGATATTGTGATGTGATAATCGAACGGTGGGAAAACTTTACTGGCAAAAAAGCGGAATTGATAAAGGAGTAAACTATGGCAGGAAGACATTCAGAAGCACTTGAATGGATAACTGAAGACGGATTGTTAAGAATCAAAGGTTGGGCAAGGGACGGATTGACTGACAAGGATATAGCCACAAGGAAAATTGGCATTGGCGAAAGAACATTTACAGATTGGAAGAAAAAATACAAAGCCATTCCCGCCGCCCTAAAAGAGGGTAGAGCACCAGTTGATACGGAAATAGAAGATTCAATGGTGCGTTCTGCAAAGGGATTCAAGGTCAAGGAAAAGAAAGCGTTCAAGGTAAAGACCACCAAGAAGAAAGACGGAATGGAAATCACCGAAGAACACATGGAAGTTGTAGAGGTGGAAAGATTTGTTGACCCCGTTGTAGTGGCACAGATATTTTGGCTTAAAAACAGGAAACCGGAATACTGGAAAGACAAGCGTGAAACAACCGATACCAATGCAGTAGAGAAATTGGATAAGATATTAGATGGACTTGAGATTATCGCCAAAACAGAAGAATAATTATTCCGTGTACATTCACACAAACAAAACAAACGGCAAGGTGTACATAGGGATAACAAAGCAAGTTCCAAAAAGACGGTGGCAAAATGGTCATGGTTATGATGGGACATACTTTGGCAATGCAATAAAAAAATACGGATGGAACGGGTTTGAACACAATATAATTGTTACTGACATAACAAAAGAGAAAGCGTGTGAAATAGAAAAAAATCTGATTGCATTGTACAAAGCAAACGACAAAACACACGGATACAACATCGCAGAAGGCGGTCAAACGTGCGATTGCATTACTACGAAATATGGCATTGAGCATCCAAACCATCAAAGAGTGAAAATGATTGACCCGAAAACAGGCGAAGTGTTGCGTGTGTTCGGAGCACAGGCAGAAGCCGCAAGAGAACTTGGTATAAACAGAAAAGGAATAACAAAAGCGTGTCAAGGAATATCCGCAACATACAAAGGATATGTGTGGGAGTATGCAGACAAACATTATAAAAAACCTGCAAACGTAGGCATTGGAAATTATGACCACAGTAAACGGAGAAAACCCGTTGCCGTGGTTTTTCCAGATGGGACAAAGAAAAACTTTTCGTGCGTAAAAGAAGCGTCAGAAATGTTAGGCGTAAATTACAACACAGCAAGACGATATGCGATAGACAATGCTGTTGATAAAGAAGGAAGGGGGTGGGGCTATGAATCTTGAAATGTCAAAAAAGCAAAACGAATACATTAGAAACGCAACACACAGATTGAATTTCAAGATTGGTTAGGTGCTGTTCGTTCCGGTAAATCCTTTGTTGATGTTGTGTATATGATACCAAAGAGGATAAGAAGTGTTGCAGGGAAAGACGGGTTGAATGTAATCCTCGGAGTATCAAAGGAAACAATAGAGCGTAATGTGTTACAGCCCATGAGGGAAAAATACACAGAAGCTATCGTGGGTACAATCAATAGCAGGAACGTGGCAAAGGTATGCGGAGAAGATGTGTATTGTCTTGGTGCTGAAAAGGTATCGCAGTTAGGCAAGGTACAGGGCATGAGCATCAAGTATCTGTACGGAGATGAGGTTGCAAAGTGGAACAAAGAAGTGTTCATGATGGCGTTGTCAAGACTTGACAAGGACTATTCGTGTATGGATGTAGCTTGCAACCCCGAATCACCTAACCATTGGCTGAAAGAGTTCCTTGACAAGGACAACACGGACAAGTATGTACAGCACTATACGATATTTGAAAATCCATTCCTGCCAAAAGAGTTCGTGGAGAATCTATGCAAAGAGTATGAGGGAACAGTATACTATCCGAGATACATTGACGGGTTGTGGACACGGGCAGAGGGTTTGATATATCCCATGTACGAAGAAGCTGAAACCGCTGATTTGCCCGATGAATTTACACAATATGGGTTATCTATTGACTATGGTACGCAAAACGCTTTCACGGCTATTTTATGGGCTTATAGTGGCGGTACATGGTATGCGGTAGACATATATTATTATTCGGGGCGTGATACAGGAATACAGAAGACGGATGATGAATATTACGAAGACCTCGAAGTGTTCTTAAAAGGATATTTTGAGAAAAGACCCGAAAGGATAGAAACCATCATAGACCCATCGGCGGCATCATTCATAACCCTGTTGCGGAAACGTGGCGGTTACAAGGTAAGACCTGCTGACAATGCAGTAGATGATGGCATAAGAGAAACAGCGGTATGTATGCGGAGAGGAAAAATAAAAGTATACAAGGGCTTGAAACCGTGGTTTAATGAGGTACAGGGCTATGTATGGGAAGAAGATAAAGAAGAACCCGTAAAAGAGAATGACCATGCTATGGATGCAACAAGGTATTGGGTGAAGACCAAACACCTTGCTAAAATACAAAGAACGTATAGCGGATTTATGATGTGAGGTAAGAGATGAAAACATGGCAGGATTTACAGCAGATACCCGACCGTGACCAAGACAGAATGGATTTTGTCAAGACGGTTATCAATGAACACCAGTCAAGCGATTTGTACAAGCAGGCTGTGTTAGCGGACGAGTATGACAGAAGAAGAAACAGAACAATAGTTAGGTATCAAAAGCTATTGTACACGGTAAGCGGTAAAGCGATACCCGATAATTGGAGCGCAAACTATAAACTGTGTTCGGGATTCTTTAACAGATTTACAACACAGCAGGTGCAGTTCCTTTTGGGTAATGGTATCACATGGGGACAGGATGGAACGGCAGAAAGATTAGGAAAGGACTTTGAAAAAGAACTACAAAGGGCGGCAAAGGCGGCACTCGGAGCAAGAGTGTCTTTTGGTTTCTTTAACAAAGACCACATGGAAGTATTCAAGGTGCAGGAGTTTGCACCGCTGTATGATGAGGAAACCGGAGCGTTAAGGTCGGGTGTAAGATGGTGGCAGGTAGATGCCAACAAACCGTTAAGGGCAACCCTGTACGAAGAAGATGGCTTTACGGAGTTCGTATGGGAACACGGCAAAGGTGAGGTATTACAGGACAAAAGAAAGTACCTGCTGAAAATCAGAAGCACCGAAGCCGATGGTACAGAAATCTATGATGGTGCGAACTATCCGTCGTTTCCTATCGTACCGTTGTGGGCGAATCCTCAAAGACAGTCTGAACTTGTGGGATTGCAGGAACAGATTGATGCTTATGACCTAATCAAAAGCGGATTCTGTAACACGATTGACGAAGCGTCATTTATTTACTGGACTATCAACAACGCAGGTGGTATGGATGATGTAGACCTTGCAAAGTTTGTTGAAAGGTTGAGGACGGTACACGCCACAACAGTAGAAGACACAGGAGCAACGGCACAGGCAAACACGATAGAAGCACCGCATGAGGGTAGAGAAGCCCTGCTTGACCGTCTGAAAAAGGATATGTACGATGATTATATGGCGTTGAACATTGACGATATAAAAGGCGGTGCAGACACAGCGACACATATCCGAGCGGCGTATGAACCAATGAACTCAAAGGCAGACCAGTTTGAATATTGCATAGATGAGTTTTTGGATGGGATTTTGTTTGTTGCAGGTATTGACGATACACCAACATTTACAAGGTCGTATATCATAAATGCACAGGAAGAAATCAGCACAGTATTACAGGCATCGCAGTATTTGTCGGATGAATATGTGACAAGCAAGATTCTGACCTTGCTTGGTGATGCGGATAAGATAGATGAGGTTAAATCAAAGATTGAAGAAGATGATTACAATAGGTTCAACGCATCGGGAGAAGATGATGAATAATGGACGATTTTAATTTTGATGAACTCATAAAGGCTTTTGAAGAAGAAAATTACGGGAAAAATACAGGCGGTTTTGATGCCGCCCATTTAGCAACCGATAAAAAAATAGAAACAACAAGAAAAAGGTTGCTAAAAGAATATAAGCAGGCAGAAAAAGAGTTAACCAAAGAATCAAAAAAATATTTTGAAAAATTCAAGAAAGCCGACAAAGCAAAATTAAAAGAAGTCAAGGCAGGCTTGCTGTCTAATGATGGATATATGAAATGGCGGCAACAAAAGATGCTTGTGGGCGAAGCGTACAACCAAAAGATTGCATCAATGGCAGAACATTTGGTAAATGTTGACAAACAAGCCGCAGGAATAATCAACGGTCAGTTGGCAGGTATTTATGCGGGAAATTATAACTGGGAAGCATATCAGTTAGAGCATGGTCTTGGCATAAACACATCATTCAGCATATTTGACCAAAAGTCTGTTGAACGGTTGGCATCAAAAAATAAATGGATGTTGCCAAAGGTAAATCCAAATATCCCCAAAGATATGCGTTATAGTAAAAGAAACATAAATAGTGCGCTAATGCAGGGAATAATGCAAGGTGATTCCATAGATGATTTATCAAAGCGCATGGAGAAAGTTGTTGGAATGAGCGCAAATGTTTCTGTACGAAATGCAAGAACAGCAATGACGGGAGCGCAAAACGCAGGTCGTTTAGAGTCATACCAAGATGCAGAAGCGATGGGAATAAAACTAAAAAAAACATGGTTGGCGGCATTAGATACTCATACAAGAAAAAGCCACAGGGAAATAAGCGGTGAAACTGTTTCTGTAAATGAGCCATTCAGTAACGAGTTAATGTTTCCCGGCGACCCCGATGGTGACCCTGCGGAAGTATATAATTGCAGATGCACAATGATTTCTGATGTTGAAGATTTCCCGACAGATTACAGCCAATATGGAAAAGTGTTTGGAGAAGAAGTGGACGGTATGGCGTATGATGAATGGCTTGAATCAAAAGAAACAATAGAAGTTAAAACGCAGAAAGCAGAAGCAAAAGTAAAAAGCATACAGGCAGAAATAGCGGCAAAAGGTGCAAATAAAAAGTTTTCGGGGATATGGAAAGATGATGTAACGTATGCAGATTGGGAATCAAAGAAAAGCGGTATTGCAGGTAAAAAAACGTATTACAAAGATGAAATACACAAATTAAAAAATGACTCAACATATAAATCGTGGTTAAGTCAAGCGGACAAAGATGCTAAAGTTTTGCAGATGGAAGGATATTTGGCAGAACTTGAAGAATTTGAATTAAACGGACCGAAATTCTCAAAACTGTTTGATGATTTAGCCAAAGCAGAAAAAGAATATAATGATTTGCGGTTTGCAAGTTCTTTTGGAAAAGACGGGTTTGCCGCATCGAGAAAAAATGTAGCGTTATGGGCAAGAACAGAAAAAGAATATAGAGAAGCGGACAAACTGTTTGAGAAATTGGCAAAAAAGGTGCATGGCAGTAAAACGCCGTGGGAACATGAAGGATATTATCATTACACATGGGGTTCCGGTCCTTTTAACCAACCTCTTGCAGGGTTTAGGGGTTCGTGGAGTTTGTCTGATTTTGTAGGTCCAAACAAACTTGACATAGATTGGGGTGGATATGGCGAAAAAATAAGAGGATTAACAAGCCTGTGTCAAAAGTCAAAGTACGATTTTGACTTTTGGGTTCAATCCGGTCAAGATAAAGCTACTATTGAGGGTTTCTTAAAAATTCCATACGGTACAATGGGAAAAATGACAGAAGCAGAATTACAACAGTTTGTTGGCTACGAAGCAGAAATACCGCAGTTTATATCCGGTGCAATTAACAGGGGCGGCGGAACATATACACCCGGAGATACGATTATAAATATTTTTGTACCGGAGCAATCACAAGCACTGTACGTTTTGAAAGATGGACATTTTGGGAAGTCTGAACATGAAATGATTTTGCAACGTGGTGGAAAGTACAAAATAACAAAAATGTATTGGGGACACGATGAGGTCAATGGTGGTAAAAAACTGATAGTTGACATGGAATTACATTCTGAAAGTGGGTATAATTTATTCCAACAGTAAGGAGAGAAGATGGTAAGCGAAGAATTAAAAAAGAAAAAAGATGAAGAAGCGTCGCAGATATGGGTAGGTATTAGACCAAGTGCAAAACTCTGCAAAACGTGTTACAATGCGTATAAAGATACTAAATACACGGTTGGCGCAGAAAAAGCAAACTGCAAAGTATATGAACCGCCATACGATAAGCCAAGCGGTGTTTTATGGGGTGATGATAACTGCGAGTTTTATTTGGAGTTAAAAAATGAAAATAGTAGTGGATAAAAACAACATAAACGAAGTGTTAGCACAAGTTGAAATACAGGCGATGCAGGCACTTGAAATGATTGGTCAAAAGGCAGAAACAAATGCAAAGTTAGAGATAACAAGTGCGGTATACAATGGACCGGAAGCCAAAAGCGGATATGTTAGAACTGGCAACCTGCGGAACAGTATAACACATCAAATGGATATGGGCGCAAAAGCAGTATATGTTGGAACGCCTGTAAAATATGCGCCGTATGTTGAACTTGGCACAATCAAGATGCCCGAAAGACCGTACTTGAAACCTGCAATAGAAAATCATTTGGAAGAATATCAGCAAATATTTGAACAAGCATTAAAATAGTTGCACATTTCATAAAATGTGATATACTATATCCGATTCAAGAATGAATCACAAGACGAATAGCAAGGTAACGCTTACGAAGCAAAGGAGTCATAAATGGCACTCACACGTAAATTCTTAAAGGCTCTCGGAATCGAAGATGAAAAGATTGACGAGATTATTACAGCACACAGCGACACAGTTGAAGCATTAAAGGAACAAAGAGATTCCTATGAAGCGGATGCTAAAAAGTTACCGACCGTTCAAAGGGAACTGGACGAACTGAAAGAAAACGCCAAGAATGATGATAGTGAAGAATGGAAAGACAAGTACACGAAGCTGAAAAAGGACTTTGATGATTACAAGGTTGACATTCAGAACAAAGAAACAATGGCGGCAAAGAAATCTGCGCTTGAAGAACTGGCAAAAGATTTCCTTTCAGAAAACGGTGTTGCAAAGGCTGTAAAGTATGCGGATTGGGATGCATACGAACTTGATGAAAAAGGCAAGTTGACAGACGCAAAGAAGCACATCAAAGACCTAAAGGAAGAATGGTCGGATTATGTGCTGAAAGAAGACACAAAGGGTGCAAACACAACCACACCGCCAACAGGAGCAGGCGGCGGTCAGCCGTTGCGGATGGAAGAAATCTATAAGAAAGATGAACGTGGCAAATATGTCATGGATTCCTTACAACGGCAAGAAGCAATAGCTAAACTAATAACCGAAGGAGATGAATAACTATGGCGAAAGCTAATCTGACAAAGGCGGCACAGTTCGCACAGGTACAGGCTCGTGAAGTTGATTTTGTAACAAGATTTTCGGACAACTGGGATGCTCTGCGTACCATCATGGGTATCATGCGTCCTATCAGAAAAGCACCCGGAACTAAACTGATTTCCTACAAGGCATCGCTGACACTTCAAAGTGGTGCTGTTGGTGAGGGTGAAGATATTCCTTACAGCCTTGCACAGGTCGTTCCGGTTGCGTATGGTGACCTCACCCTTGAAAAATACGCAAAGGCGGTTTCCATTGAAGCGGTAGAGAAATATGGTGCGGCTATCGCTATCGAAAAGACGGATGACCAGTTCCTTGTAGAACTTCAGAACATGATTCTGACAAGATTCTACACATTCCTTAATACTGGTGCTCTCACAAGTGCTGAAACCACATGGCAGAAAGCACTTGCTATGGCAAAGGGTAATGTACTGGATAAGTTCAACAAGATGCGTAAGACAGTAACGCAGGTTGTTGGCTTTGCGAACGTCCTTGACCTGTATGAGTACATCGGTACAGCGGATATTACTGTACAGACTGCGTTTGGTCTGACATATGTACAGGATTTCATGGGATATTCCACCCTGTTCCTGCTGTCTGCACCGGACATCCCGAGAGGGAGAGTAATTGCTGTTCCTGTTGAGAACATTGACCTGTATTATGTTGACCCGTCTGACAGCGATTTTGCAAGACTGGGACTGGACTACACCGTTGCAGGTGAAACCAACCTCATCGGATTCCATGCAAATGGAAACTACAATACCGCAGTAGGTGAGATGTTTGCTCTGATGGGCATGACCCTGTGGGCTGAATATCTTGACGGAATCGGTGTTGCTGATGTTGGTACAGAATCCTTTACCGCAGTTCAGACCACGACAGGAAAGAACCCTGCGGCTGAAATGTGGTATGAAAAGGATGCAAGCAACAACTACTTCCGTACAACTGATACTGAACCTGCGTCGGGGAAGACCTACTACACAAGAACCGTAACGGCAGGTGCGTAATGTTTCGGGTTATTGCGGAGTTTGCCGATTTACAGGATGACAACCATGTGTACCGTGTGGGGGACAAGTACCCCCATACACGGCGCAAGGTTGCGAGAAAGCGGATTGAGGAATTATCTTCAAGCAACAACAAGATTGGCAAACCACTAATCGAAAAAGAGGAAAAGTAATATGCTGTCCGAATTGTGCAAAGAACTGAATAATTGGTTTAATTATAATCAGCCGAAGTATTTTGGCGATTTTGTCATAGGCAACGGCGAATTGCTGACCGAATGTGATTTGCAGGACGGACAATATTACAGAATTGTTGGTAGCTTGTTTAATGATGGTGTACATCAGCACCCTGCGGACGATTTAACTGACGAAATGTTTAATGGTGCGTTATGGGCTATGGCTATACCAAGTGAGGTCATAGCCCTTGCGGCTGAAATCGAAGCATGGAAAGCGAAGTACCAGTCATTAGACAGCCCATCAATGTCACCTTTTGATTCCGAATCGTTTGGCGGTTACAGTTACAGCAAGTCAAGCGGTAGAAGTGCAAGCGGTACTGTTGACCTGTCGGGTACATGGCAAGGTGTATTTGCAGACAGATTGAATCATTGGAGAAAGATACGACCATGAGTTTATTGTCAGATGCTATGGAAACCTGCGTATTGATGGATAAAAGAACCGAAGCAGACGGATATGGCGGTTACCGAACTATATATGTTGCAGGAGCGTCATTCCAAGCGGCGATTGTGTTTGATACCTCAATACAGGCAAGGGTAGCAGAAAAACAAGGTGTAACAAGCCTTTATACAGTTACCACACCAAGGGCATTGACATTAGAATATCACGATGTTTTCAAGCGTTTGCGTGACAATAAGATATTCCGAGTCACATCTGATGGCGATGATAAATACACACCTGCAAGCACAGCGTTAGATATGCGACAGGTTACTGCGGAGGAGTGGAGATTGGATGGATAAGTGGCAAGCAATACATAATTTCTGGAACGGTTTCAACATACCTGCCTACGATGCCACATCGGTCTATTCGGGCGAAAATTCACCGCAGACACCCTATATCACCTACGAAGCACAAACGGGGGCGTTAGGGCAGGTTTTGACCCTCACAGCGTCTATTTGGTATAGGTCTTCTTCATGGGAAGACATATCAAAGAAAGCAGACGAGATTGCGGAGTATATTGGTGTTGGCTACGCAATCGCTGATGTTGACGGTGGCTATGTATGGTTGACAAGGGGACAGCCGTTTGCACAACGGATGAGTGATGTTGAAGACGATATGATACGAAGAATATACATTATTGTAAATGCAGAGTTTTTAACTGCATATTAAGGAGATGATTACATGGGTGGTACATACACAGTAATACCGGAAGACACTTTTGAAGCTATGCAGTTAGATGCAGGAGTCTTGCTGACAAGTTTTGACCCGTCAAGCCCTGCCGCACCGGATGATAAAGATATTATCTGTGCAACAACTGGTGGAATCAATGTTGTCTGTACACCGACATATTCCGACCTCGGCGAAGATGTTGACAACGTACCAAACAACATGAAAGAACTGAAACACCTCGATTATTGGGAGTGCTCGCTTGGTTTCACAAGCCTTGATACAAGTGTTGAGGGAATCAGACTTGCGTTGGGTGCGGCTGATGTCACGGCGGCGAGTGGAAAGATTGTGCCAAGAAAGAACCTTGAACAAACGGATTTTTCTGACATTTGGTGGGTCGGTGATAAAGCAGGTGGCGGTTTTGTGGCTGTTAAGCTGATTAATGCCCTGTCAACCGATGGTTACAATTTACAGACCACAAAGAACGGAAAAGGACAGGTTTCCTGCACACTTACAGGTCATGTGTCAATGAGTGCGCAGAATGTGATGCCGATGGAGTTCTATTCGATTGATTCATAGTAAGGAGTAAAGAAGTGCGTAAACTCTCGGAGATTAAAGGCGAAGAAGCATTAGATGTATTGGCTGAAATTCTAATGCCAATAGTAGAGATTTGGGAAGACGAAGAAGTCAAGACCGGATTTGAAGTAAATGTAGCGAAAGCTGTCAGCGTAGCGATTAAGAACCACAAAGAAGCTATCATAGGTATTTTTGCATCACTTGATGGAAAGACCTATGAAGAGGAATTGGAGTGCATCAGCCTTATTTCGTTACCTGCTGACATTATCGAGATATTGAATGAACCTGCTATTCAAGACCTTTTTCAGTAGCACAGTCAGAAGATGATATAGAAACCTTTTGGCTGTGCTATGGGAGTTATAACGGAAAGAAAGATATTCGCCTGTTTAGTAGATACTTGCAGGCGAATTATCGCAAAAAGCGAGAAAAGGCTTTGTATCGGATGTACGTTACAAGCGTATTAAAGAACATCAATGAATCAATAGCAAACGCATATGCAGGTAAATATATGCAGATTGATTATTTGGATTTATTGAAGCCAACAAAGGAAGAAACGAGAACGGCAGATGAAATCATACAACATATAAAAGACGGATTAGATAGAATAGGAGCGTAACATGGATGTAATGACATTGAGAGCCTTGCTCACGCTCGACAAATCACAATATGAACAAGGGCTGAAACAAGCAGAATCCAATGCAAGTTCTTTTGGCTCGAAGTTCGCAGGAAAGATGGGAAAAGCCGCCAAAGTAGGAGCAGTTGCGTTGGGGGCTTTTGCTGTATCTTCTGTAAAAGTCGGAGCAGACTTTGACAAATCTATGTCGCAGGTTGCGGCAACAATGGGCTTTACTGTTGAAGAATTAAACAAAGATGGAAGTAAAGCACAACAAACATATAAACAGCTTGAAGAAAAAGCCCGTGAAATGGGTAAATCTACAAAGTTTTCTGCACAGGAATCTGCCGAAGCGTTAAATTACATGGCATTGGCAGGGTACAAGCCAAAAGTGGCGATGGAAGCCCTACCGAAAGTCCTTGATTTGGCGGCGGCAGGTAACATGGATTTGGCAAGAGCGTCTGATATTGTAACGGATGCTCAATCAGCGTTGGGTTTGTCAATGGAACAAACGTATACGATGGTTGACCAAATGGCAAAAACGTCCTCAAAAACCAACACTTCTGTCGAACAATTAGGCGAAGCGTTTTTGACGGTCGGCGGTACTGCAAAAATTATGAAAGGCGGTACAACTGAATTATCGGCGGCGTTAGGCGTACTGGCTAATGCAGGCATTAAGGGTTCAGAAGGCGGTACTGCGCTCCGAAATGTATTAAATTCAATTTCGGGGAAGAAGTTTGAAAAGAATTTCAAATCAATGGGCGTTGAAGCCTATGACGCACAAGGTAAACTACGTGCGTTGCCCGACATATTAACCGACATGAACTCGGCTATGGAAGGCATGACAGATGAGGAAAAAACAAAGCTGATTTCAAACACTTTTAACGTCAGAGATTTGAAATCTGTAAATGCTTTACTTGCACAAACTCCGGGTAAATGGAGAGAACTGACTTCTGCAATCGAAGATTCAGATGGTGCGGCAAGCAATATGGCAGAAGTTCAATTAGACAATCTTTCCGGTGATGTAACAAAGTTAAAATCTGCATTTAGCGAATTACAGATTGCTGTATCTGATATTGGCAACGGACCTTTAAGAATATTGGTGCAAAGAACAACGGATGCTATAACCGTGTTGGGTGAGTTAGCATCAGCCAAAAACTTTGCAGAGTTCAAAGATGTACTGACAACCTCATTCAAAGAAGCAGAAAAAGGAATTGACGGGTATTTAGATAACTTGTCGGGTTTGTTGCCAAAGGTGGCTGAAACATTCACCAAGATGATACCGCAGGTCATGAATGGTCTTGTTTCAATGTCCTCAAAGGCAAGAGGGTTTGCAAGTGCATTTGTTGATGTCGGATTGTCGTTTGTCAAATCAATAGCAAAGGGAATTATAGACAACATACCCACATTCATTGAAACTGTACCTGTGATTATTACAAATCTTGCAGGGTTTATCAATGACAATGCTCCGAAGATTATGTCTGCAGGAATATCCATCATCAAATATTTGGGCGTTGGTTTGGTAAAAGCCATACCGGTATTAGTGAAAAATATTCCGAAGATAATCAAGGCGGCGGTATCTGTGTTTACTGCGTTTGGTTGGAGTGCTGTTGGCAAACGTGCTGTGAATCTGATAGGCAAAGGATTAAAAAGTGGTGCAAGCCTTTTGAAATCCGCTGTTATGAAGCCTATAACTGCAACACGGGCGGCGATTGTAGCAGGGTTCACAGGCGCAAGAGATAAGGTCAGAAAGTTGATGGATTCCATCAAGGATTCTGTGAAAGAAAAGATAGAATCCGCAAAAGAAACTGTAAAGAGTGCGGTTGATAAAATCAAAGGGTTCTTCCCGTTGTCGGTGGGAAAAATCTTTACAAACATAAAAGTGCCAAGCATTGACGTTAGTGGTGGTAAAGCACCTTTTGGAATTGGCGGTAAAGGAACACGCCCACACATAGGAATTTCATGGCATAAAAAAGCCGAAAACAATCCGTATTTGTTTACCAATGCAACATTGATTGGTGCAGGTGAGGGGACACAAGACGAAATGTTGTACGGCAGAAAATCATTGATGAAAGACATTGAAGAAGCCACAAGTAATAAAGGAACAACAATCATAAACAATTTCACAATCAACAAAGCGGACGACCCCGATGAAGTTGCTAATACAGTTATTCGCAAAATGCGGATAGAAATGAGGACAGCATAATGGCGAAATCAAAGAAACCAACAGGTCTAAACATCGCACGAAACGGTGAAAAGTTCACGTTGTCGTGGAAACGTGGTGAAAACTACAACAAGCAGGATTTGGAATACACCATAAAAAAGAAAAGCGGTTCAAGTAAGAAAAGCCCAAGTGTAGCCGCAAATGCAACTAAAAAGGTAGTAAAAATAGATTTTGACGATTATTATCCGAAGAAGAAAGTATATCTTCGGGGACTTTCGTTTACCATCAAAGGTCATGCGAGTGGTGAATCATGGGCAGGTAATAGTGATACTTTCACGCTAAAGGCATTAACCAAACCGAAATTAGACACGGATTTGACAAGCAACAACGTGTGTAAATTTACGTGGACTTGTAACGACACAAAAACAGGTGAACAGATTTACACGGATGTTTATTGGGAATCCGTTTTGCTGAAAGACAACAGCACGACAAGCACGAAAAAGGTTGCCAAACTGTTCAAATCAGATACATTGGGTTGGCAGAAAGGAACAGGAAATCCCGATGGAAACAAGTCCATCACAGAAGAATCCGAAATCTTTACAGAGGAAAATTATTCTTATGTGCGTTGGTTCAGATGTCAAGCAAGAGGACCATATGGACCGTCCGACTGGACATATGGGTATCACACCTATGCACAGGCAAATGTAGCCAACATGGACACGCCCGTTGCGACAGAAAACGCATCGGGTGGTTTGGATTTGGTTGTTACATGGGAAACATCTGCTGACAGAGCAAGACCTGTTGACTCTACAAGCGTTGAATATGTCATGGTCACACCGGAGCAGGGCATGGTCTGTCCTACATCGGGATTACAATGGAACGCTTTACCGACACCGAAAGACACTAAAGAATCTGATGGCTTATTCGTGAAAATAGACGAACAACCTGCAACGGACAAGGTAATGTTTGTGCGTGTCAATACGAAGCACGACAATTACACCACATATGGAATACCGCAGATTGCAAGATATGGTTTCTTGAAAGCACCCGAAAACCTTTCGGTTGAAGTTGACCAAGAAGAATTTACCGCAAGGGTAACGGCAACAAATGGTTCGGAAGTTCCCGATGCGATATTGATGGTCAAATATGTCACGGGTTCGGGCATTAGTGCAGATATAGCATACATTGACAGAAACCATTCGTATGTAGATATTCAATGCCCCGATTGGAGCGAGGAAGATACATTCGGGTTTGAAGTTCGTGCGATTGTCAACAAGTTGGGATTAGATAATAACGGGAATCCTGTTTATGGTGTTCCGTTAGTTCGTGGTAGTATAAATGGCGTACCACAATATTATGTTGATGAGGTCATGCGGTCTGCTACCAGTCTGTCATGGGGTGGTGAAGTACCGAAAGCACCTGTAAATGTGAACGTGTTCCGTACAGAAGTTGAGGGTACGATTGGTGTTACGTGGGACAGAACATGGAACGCCGCCGACGGAGTGCAGTTGTCATGGGCTGACCATGCAGATGCGTGGAACTCTACCGAAGAACCAAGTACATATGAAGTATCAAATATCCATGCGGCGAGATGGAATATATCCGGTCTTGAATCTGGTATTATGTGGTATGTAAGACTGAGATTTTTTGTAAAAAGTGGCGATACGTACACATACGGACCTTGGTCTAATATTGATGAAGGTACAATAAACCTCGCAAGCGCACCGAGTATTCCTGTGTTGAAAATATCTGAACCTATTATCACAAACGCAGGAAGTACGATTGCATCATGGGCTTATGTATCAAATGACAGCACACCGCAATCCTACGCAGAAATTGATTGGATTGATGATGAGGGCGAATATCATGAAATAGCCCACACCGAAACCGCACAGCACATTACAATCAATGCTGAACAGGCTGAATTTGAATCGGGTAATATTTACCCGTTAGTTGTTATGGTCAAATCTGCATCGGGAGCAGAATCCGAATGGTCTGACCCTGTTGCGGTGACTATCGCTGAACCTCTTGAATGTGAAATAAGTGATACGTCATTGGTGAATGAATCACAGGAAGTAAACCCAAGAACATTTGAAGATGATGAGGAAGTTCTGTTTGAAACGGAAATAGAAGAAGAAGTAACAAGATTAAGAGTTACCAATATTGAACCGATTCAAGACGGCACACCTTGGAACTCCACAACAGCAGATGTCACGCCGTATAACTTCCGTAAAGTACCAAGTGTTGGTCATAGTATAAATAGCGAGTATGACAAGATTGTTGGCGGTACTGTGGCGTGGAATCAGATTGCACCAACCAATAAAAAGAGCGGACAGAATACTCCAAGCGGTGGCACGGCTTATGACGCAAGGACTACCGGCGTTGACCACTTGATTCCAAACCATGTGTATTATATCTCTGCGGTATACTCGTTAGACACAAACCGCACAGATATACGCCCATATTTTCAGTTAAGTAACAACAACTACGGAAAATTCGGTACAGACAGATTTATCAATGTAGGTGGTAGCAAATTGCTGTTTGACGGCGTTGGTAAATCGACCATAGATGACAGTCTTGTTGCAGGCGTGACATCTTCGTCCACCATTACTTCCGCAGATGTTTGGCATTATGATGATTTGTATGTTGTTGACTTAACGCAGGCGTTAGGGGCAACTATTGCAGATTATGTCTTTAACCTCAATACACCGGACAACCGAAACTGGCTTAAAGAGCATTTCCCAAAGATGTTCACTCAGTATCAACCCTATGATGCAGGTACATTAAAATCCGTTGAGGGATTACAGAGTCATGATACGGTTGAAAAGAATCTTTTTGGTGGAGAACATGGAACGGATAACAAGTACAAGTTATTCATGCCTAAAGGGACAGAATTTACGGTTTCATGTAATAAGGGTAGCAACGCAACATATATCTACTTCTATGATGAAAACCTAACGAGAATAGATTATTTTTCTCTGACGCAAACAGCAGACGGGAGAGCATATAGGACGTTTACAAGAACACACGACATCTATTATTTTGCGTTTGGCAATTATGACAACGGAGATGAGCAGATTGCGTTCGGTTCAGATTACACATACCACCCATATCAGAAGCACTCTTACGCATTAGATTCAGACCTTGTGCTCCGTGGTATTCCTAAACTGGATTCCAATAACAACCTGTACTATGATGGTGATACATATGCGAGTGATGGGAGTGTGACGAGGAAATATGCCGTAGTGGATTTGGGGACGCTAACGTGGAATTATGCGAGCGGAGTTTTTAATGCAACGCACACAGCTAAAGCCTCGATGTATTGCGTTTGTGCTAAGTACGTTGCTATTACAACGCCTTACGATTATACGTTACAAGCTGATAAGACAATTCAGTGCAGAACAAATGGGAACATTTTTGTCAAGGATTCTGCCTACACCGATGCGGCATCATTCAAGACAGCTATGAACGGCGTGAAACTGGTCTACGAACTCGCCACCCCAACCACCGAAACCGCCGACCCATACACAGCGGTGCAGATAGTAGATGCAGATGGTACAGAAGAATATGTATCAACATCTATTGTACCAGTAGGACACGAAACGTATTATGCGGATGTATATCCTATTAGTGGGTATGATGAGGTGAGTGCTCATATTATCGGAATAAACCAGTGGGATGAAGAAATTGAATCCGGTATGTATAGTACAAGCGGTAAAGTTGCTTCATCTTCGTATTTGCGTTGTAAAAATCTTGTGCCTGTAATTCAAGGAGAATCATATCGGGTCAAGGCTCCTGCGGGTGTGTCCATCTACATGTATGGGTATTCAAACACAAATTATGGGGACGGGCGGTCAATAACGGTCACGGCTCCATTGACAATACCCGAAGGAGTAAACTATCTCGGATTTGCGGTAGCGATTTCACAATATGGAACAACCTACAACAACGACATATCCATAAACTATCCTGCTACCGATACATCATATCACCCATATCAAGGCAGAGTAGATGTAACCGCAGAATTTGAAAACACCGTCTATGGTGGTGAAGTGGATTTAGTAAGCGGAGTGCTGACGGTAACACATGGATTTGTTGATATGGGGACTTTGAATTGGAATAACGCAGATTCAAATGGTCGTGCGTCTGCAAGCGTAGGAGCAAAGCATATAACTTCGTCAACTGTTTTGACAAACACAAAATGCGATAGATACGCAACAATAACAGCAAGACAATGGTATAACAATTCCGCAACTGGCGTTGCTATTTGCGGTAACGATTATGGCTCTGATGGGAATTTAGGTTTATGCGATTCAAAATTATTAAATATGACATCGCAAAAGTTAAAAGAAACATTATCCGGTTTCCATGTAGCATACGAACTTGCCACACCACAAGAAATACAACTTACACCACAGCAGATACAGACATTGGTGGGTGAAAACTACGTGTATAGTGAAGAAGGTGGTATAAATATCCGTATCGCAGAAGAATACACACAAGGATTATCCTTGAAAGAACTTCCAATGACTGTTACAATCACAGGGGCAGGAGAAGGCGGTAGAACAACATTAGCCATTGAACGTGCATCCGAATATCGCATGGACAGACCCGATGGTGATGAATTTACAGGCTACAACAACGAAACGATATTCCTTGACTCACATGACGGAGAAGATGAATTTGTAATTGAATCGGGTACGTTTGATGATGGTGCAAGATACAGGATAGTTGCAACGGTAAATGATGGGTTGCAATCGTCCGAACCTAAAACGCAGGAATTTGAGGTTCATTGGACGAAACAGGCATTGATACCATCAGCCACAGCCGTAGCGGAAAACAACATTGTAAAAATCACACCGACAGCACCGCAACAGGCAGATGAAACAGATTATTGTGATATTTACAGACTGACCGCAGACAAACCGGAACTGATAGTGAGCCATGCAGATTTTGGCACGGCGTATGCTGACCCGTTTCCTGCATTGAATATCGGTGGTCACAGAGTGGTATTCAGAACTAAAAATGGTGACTATATCACAGCGGATGATAGATTGGCATGGTATGATGTTTATACAGAAATCCCGTCAAACAATGCTATAATTGATTTTGATGATGAACAAATCGAAATCGAATATGGAATGACCTATTCCTCAAAGTGGGATAAGGATTTCAAGGAAACGAGATACCTTGGCGGTAGTGTACAGGGCGATTGGAACAAATCGGTCGGTAGAAACACGGATTTGAACGGTGCTATGATAACCCTTACCGATATGGATAAAATAGCGTCTATGCGCCGATTAGCGGTTTATACGGGCATCTGTCATGTTAGGACACCGGATGGTTCGTCTTATGCGGCTGACATACAGGTACAGGAAGACCGTGATGCAAAATATCATGAAAAGATTGCAAAGTTCACGCTCAAAGTGATACGGATTGACCCCGAGAGGGAAGAGGGCATGACCTACGTTAAATATCGTGAAATGATTGAGGCGGTATAATGGATTGGAGAAGAGGAATCACAGCAGAATACTTTCTCACCAATGTTGATGCAAGCACATGGCGAGATTTAGACCGTGAGGAAATTCGTGGCGGTACGGTCAAAAAAGAAAAGACCGGACTGATGCAGTCGGCAGATATTGAGTGCCAAGTGACCCGTGACATTGATACAAATGAACGATGGGTGCGTGTTTGGTTAAATGCTGAACAGGCAGGAGAAAAGGACCATATAGCACTCTTTACAGGATTAGCGTGTTCACCGGAGTTTGAATGGCAGGGGTTTGTCCCCAATAATTCTTATGAATGTTATTCGGTAGTCAAACCATGTGAAGACGTTTTGTTAGAGCGTGGGTGGTACGCACAGGCAGGTGAAAATACAGGTCAACTGATTACACATCTGCTTGGTGCGACCACACCTGCACCTGTAAGGGTTGACGGAGTAACGAACAATCTGAAATCCACGATTATCGCAGAAGATGGTGAAACCCATTTATCAATGGCACAGAAAATAGCCGAAGCAGGTAATGTGCGAATCCGCATCACTGGAATGGGTGAAGTTGTTATATCACAGAAACCAACCGTTGAACTAATGGCATTACAATACAATGACAATGACATTGTAGAACCGGAAGTCAAAGTAAAGCATGATTGGTACAGTTGCCCGAATGTATTCAGAGCGATTGATGATGATTTGATAGGTATTGCACGTGATGATTCTACGGACAGCCCATTGTCTACATATACCCGTGGCAGAGAAATATGGATGGAAGAAATCAACGCCGATTTGAACGATGGGGAAACAATAGCGGAATATGCAGAAAGAAGACTTCGTGAAGAACAGTCAGCAGAAATCGTAGTTGAATATGACCGCAGGTTCGTACCCGATATAGACCCTACGGATTTACTGTATTTGAATTATCCCGAATTAGATATAGTCGGGCTTTACGAAATACAGTCGCAGAGCATTGAATTATCATACGGTGCAAAAGTTACGGAAGAGGTAGCAAAAACATGGCAGGGTTAGATACATTTGTTAGAGAATTTACAAGGCTATTAAAACAGCAGGACAAGCGCAAAACATCAGCTTATGACACCACAGCCAAAGTAAAGCGGATTGATGGTGATGTTGCATGGGTGCATATTGCAGGTGGTATTGATGAAACGCCTGTAAAATTGACTGTCAATGCAGAAGTTGGTGATTCTGTGCAGGTTAGGGTTTCCGGTGGCAGAGCATGGATTACAGGCAATTCCACCAACCCACCAACCGATGATAAAAGAGCCATAAAAGCGCACAAGGTCGCATTGGGAGCGGATAATGTAGCTAAACAGGCTAAAATACAGGCTGATTTGGCAACCGAATTGGCAAACAACGCACAAGAATCCGCAGATGAAAACGCAGAAGCTATGGCAGAAGCCGTGTTGCAAATCAATTCAGATATTGAGGATTTGCAGACGCAGATTGACGGTAATATTACATCGTGGTTTTATACTTCCGACCCGTCAATGAGTTCCCCACCTGTTACAGTAGACCCACAGAATCCCGATGCAACAGGATGGGACACAGACGAGAAAAAGCAGAACCATGTAGGAGATTTGTACTATAACACGACAAGCGGATATGTTTGGCGTTTTGTATATCAAAGCGGTTCTTATCAATGGTTGAGAGTTACTGACTCCGATGTAACAAGGGCGTTACAAGATGCGGCGAAAGCGCAGGACACAGCCGATTCTAAACGGCGTGTATTTTATACTACTCCGACACCGCCGTATGATGCAGGTGATTTGTGGGTGCAAGGTTCGGGTGGTGACATATTGAGGTGCGCACAAGCAAGACCCGAAACAGGCTCATACAGCCGAAATGATTGGGTGTTGGCATCAAAGTATACCGACAATTCAGTATTTCAAACATGGCTTGAAAATGACTTTGCTGAAACCCTTGAAGAACTTGAAGAGGGAATTACGGATGCGAAAATAGAAACTTATTATCAGACAAATGACCCGTCTTCGGGATGGTCAGCAACCGAAAAGCAACAGCACACCGGAGATATGTGGTACAACTCAACTGCGAGTGTGCAGAAATATTACAGATGGTCGGGAAGTGCATGGACAGAATGTAAAGCCACACCGCCACAGACCGTATTTGACCAAATAGACGGAAAGGCAAATATCTTTGTTGGTTCAACTACACCTACCGGAGCAACCGCAGGTGATTTGTGGTTTAAGGGTACGGGTGAACCCATTTTGACATATGTCAACAATTCGTGGGTTGAATATAACAAATACACGGACAACACAAGGGCAAATGCGGCGTATTCTTTAGCAGAATCAGCAGAAAGAAAAGCGAATACCGCACAATCAACAGCGGATGGCAAGAACAAAGTATATCGCCAAGATACACAGCCAACAGGAACATTTGTTGCAGGCGATATTTGGTTTGATACTGCAAATGACAACAAGATATATGGGCATAACGGAACGTCGTGGGTTGCCGTTACTCTTGGCGATGATGCGATAGACAA
>Ga0326514_10000153_pt1 | contig 42556 bp, 69 predicted proteins | sample 3_2548_0518_D_FD_203653 | JGI IMG/M metagenome (GOLD analysis project Ga0326514, IMG submission 203653) | Bovine rumen microbial communities from UC Davis, California, United States - 3_2548_0518 | ecosystem: Host-associated > Mammals > Digestive system > Stomach > Rumen | place: USA... | reverse complement strand
AGACCGCCAGCAGGTCATCGGAGCTGTCAGGTGTGCGCTTTGCAAGGATGCTGTCTTCTCCGGCTTTGATGTACTGATTCCCCATAGCGTCATACCCGATGTGGATGGTTTCATCTGTGTTCAGATCAACCAGCCGAATGGTTGTGTCTTCGACCGTGATAGTCAGTTCATCAATTGCCTGTGAAGGTTCAACCGTGACTTCCGCAAAGGCTGTTCCGGCGTTACCGGGAACGAACAGCGTTCCTTCTGCTTCCGATCCAGTCATGGAAAGGACAGCAGGTGTCTTGTTCTCCCAGAATGGTTTTTCGTAGGCTGTAAAGCGCATTGTCAGCACATCCGTCCAGCCCATGACGCTTTGAATCATCGGGAATTCATCGCAGACCACATTCAGCCGCTGTCCTTCCCGGTCATTTGTTTCCAGCACTTTTCCCGTTGCCCACTGCTGGACTTTCTGCAAGACCTGCTGACGTTCCCGGATATCGTAAATCCGCAGGGAAAACATGACATCAACGCTGGTTGCTTCCTGCTGACTGTTCAGAATCGCAAGACCGCTCCGCTTTGCAAAGCCCTGCGTCTGCCGGATGAAGTTTGCCGCCGTGTGGCTGATATCCGTTATCAGCAAAGCCGGGTGGATGTTGGACAAGGCGGCTCCGTCCATGTAGGCTTCATATCTGCTAATCATGCGAACCTCCTTGCCGTTACGCCGTTGCCCAGAATCCGGCTGATTTCCTCCGTGATGGCTTTACCGTTGATGTAGCTGTTCACCTGCGCTCCTGCCATGCCTTGTTTGATCGCTGCTACGATTGCCCCGGTCAGGCTCCCGATATCAAAGCCGGTTCCTTTGCCCTCTTTATATTCCCGTGCCTGAGAAGCCGTAAGCACCATCTCGTTGCGGTGCAGTCTCGCCACATAATCATCGTATGGCACATCCCACAAGCCTTTTGCGTGCCCCGGTTCGTCTCCGGTATCTTTTGGCATCCCGGAAGCATCAGGAACCAGCTTAACCGTTGCCGAATATTCTGCTTCATCAAGCAGGGTTGTTATAGGTTCATCATCAGGATCAAGCGTGGCAGTTGTCTCATACCCGGTGTCCGTCAGGTCTGTGATGGCTTCATCATCAGGATTCAGCACGGTTGTTGCTTCATACCCGGCATCCGTTGTTTCCGTGATAGATTCATCATCAGGATCGAGCGTGACGGTGCTGTCATAGCCCTCTTCCAACTGTGTGGTAACATCTTCATCATCAGGAGCAAACTTCACGGGAAGTTCTGGCAATTCACCATTTTCACCTGTGCCTTTTTCATAGGCATAAGTCATGTAGTTTGCAAGCAGTCCTTCTCCGTTTTCACCTTTGAGCTTCGACACCGATGTATACAGTTCATCAACCTTTTTCCCGGCTGCTTCTGCATCTTTTTCAAGCGTCTTGAATTCAGATGTTCCGGTTTGCCCCTTGTCATACAACTCTTGCATTTTGGCAACCTTTTCTTGCAAATCGTTGTATGCTTTGATATATTCCTGAAGCTGTTTGAAGTCTTCCTTTGAAAAACCACCGAACAAGTTTTTCTCAAGGTTTTCTTCCGGCGTTCCAAAGATTGCTTTCCAGATCGCCTTTACAAGTTCACCAAGGGCAGTCCACAATCTGGGATCACGTATGACTGCTGTCAGGGCATCCACAAATTTCGGTGCGGCAAGAGTGAGTGATTCAACAATTGAAGAAACAACCCCGGAAATTTTATCTGGGTTATTGCCAATCCAACTGGAAAGCTCCGTCATAAAGTTCCCGGCGAGCTGTGCAATAGCTGTTGCCTGTTCCGTTGCGTTGCCAAGCAGAGCGTTGAGGAAACCACCCTCACCAAATGCTTCCTTGATGTAGCCGGAAATCTTTGTACCAACATCAGACCATGTGGACTTTCCTTCCGTGTATTCATCGCCAAGAATAAGCTGCTTCAGGAAGCTGCCTTTCTTGCTGATGTGACTTGCCAGTCCTGTTGTGATTTTGCTGGCAATATCGCCCCATGAAGCATCGGTTGAATCTTCGATGCCAAGCAAATCAGCAGCCTTTATCTTCAGCGTTTCCAGACCGGAAAGAAGCCCTGTTCTGATCTTTGATCCAATGGTTCCCCATGTGGCATCCGTTGAATCTTCAATGCCAAGCAGGTCAGCAATCTTGATTTTTGCTGTTTTGAAACCGCCTTTGATCCGGGTAGAAATGTCATTGCCGATTGTTCCCCACGTTGCATCTTCGGCGTTTTCGATGCCGAGGAGGTCAGCAATCTTAATTTTTGCCTTTCCAATACCGCCTTTGATCCGGGTTGTGATATTGCTGGCGATGGTTCCCCATGTAGCATCTTCCGGTTCTTCGACACCCAGAAGGTCAGCAATCTTGACCTTTGCTTTTCCAATGCCGCCCTTGATCCGGGTTGTAATATTTCCGGCAATGGTTCCCCATGTTGCGTTTTCCGGTTCTTCAACTTCAAGCAAGTCAGCAATCTTTACTTTTGCCTTGCCAACACCGCCCTTAATGCGCTGAACAACCTTTCCGGCGATATCGCTCCATGTGGCTTCTTCCGGTTCCTCAACGCCTAAAAGGTCGGCAATCTTCAGCTTTGCCTTGCCGACACCGCCCTTGATCCTCTTAACGATTTCCCCGGCTATAGTTCCCCATGTGGCATTTTCCGGCTCTTCAATTCCAAGCAGATCGGCTATTTTCAGTTTCTGGTCGGCAGCAAAAGCCTTTACTTTGCTCTTGATATTTCCGACAATGCCCTTTGCAACATTTCCCCATGAAACATCGGAAGCATCATCAACAGGGTTCCCGTTTTCATCAGTCAAGCCAAGCCATTTCGCAAGCGAAACTTTTGCGTTGTTGGCAACCGTTGTCACGCTGTTTTTGACATTGTCATATACTTTTTTGCCGATGTCATACCAAGACGCATCTGCGGCGTTATCAATGCCCAGAAAATCAGCGATCTTTATTTTTCCCTGTTTGGCGAATTGCTTCAGGTTTCCGACTTCACGGGTGATGATCTTTCCCATGTAAGACAGAGCGGACGGGAAGTCCTTCACCTCAACCTTTGCCCGTCTGAAATCCTTTGAAATTGTGGTGATAACTTTGCCGAGCTTTGCTATCTTCGGATTGGTGTCACGGGAAAGCATCTGTCCGAAGCCCTGAAATTGCAGACCGGCTTCATGAACCGCACCCTTCAGACCGTTCTTGTTGAAAGCGTTTGTAATGCCCTGTACAGCCTTTGTTCCGAACTGCGTCAGAGTCCGCAGGGCTGGCGTAAACTTCCCGGAAAGCGAGATCATGGCTTCGGACAAGGCCGATTTCATGATTGTCACATCGCCCTTGAGGTTGTCCAACTGAGTCCGTGCCATCTGGGCAGCGGAACCTTCAGCACCCTTGATATTCTTCCAAAGATCAGCCCAACGGTTTGCATCCGTTCCCAACAGAGCTTCAACCGCCTTCAGGTCACGCTTGTTGAAAATCTCGTTGAAGAAGCTTGTGCGCTCCTTCTGTGTCATGTCCTTCGTTACGGCATTGATGTCTTTTAGGATTGTCGGCATAGTTTTCATTTTGCCGCTTGAATCAAAGACTTCAATGCCCATCTTCTTCATCAGTTTGGATGCCTTGTCTGTGGGCGCAGACAGGGAAAGCAGAACGTTCCGCAGGGCTGTGCCGCCTTCAGCTCCCTTGATACCATTGTCAGCCAGAACACCAAGAAGGGAGTTCAGTTCATGCGTACCGCCACGGAGCATCTTTGCAGTACCGCCAACGGTCAGAATACCGTCTCCGAGCTGTTCAACGCTGGTGTTGGTCATGGATGCCGTTTTCGCCATCTGGTCAACCAGCTTCTCGGTCTGCTCCATACTCAGTCCCAGAGCCGATTGAGCATCCGTAACCATATCGGATGCACGGGCAAGATCAAAGTTTCCGGCAGCGGCAAGGTTCAGCACAGACGGAAGCATTTTCATGCTCTTCTCGCTGTCATATCCAGCCAGAGCCATATAATTCAGAGCCTGTGCCGCTTCGGTTGCAGAAAAAGCCGTTTCCGCACCCATCTTCCGGGCAAAAGCGGACAGCTCGCCCATTTCAGCGGAAGTCTTGCCCAGCGTTGCCGCAACCTGCGACATGGCTGCGTCAAACTCCATCCCTGCGCTGATAGATTGCTTTGTAAACATGACGGCTCCGGCAACCGCCGAAGCCCCCAGAACTTTTTGAATCAGCCCCGTTGTTTTGCTGATCTTGTCTCCGAACTTTTGAAAAGCGGACTCCTGCTTTCCAAGAGCGGATGAAAATTCGGCTGAATCAAGTTTGAGCTTTGCTGCAAGCTCAAATGCTGTCATCATTCGGTCAACCTCCTCACTATATCCCTCTTGATTTCTGCCGGAGTCCTGTTATCAGCAACAACCTGCGGATATGCAAATTCCATGTACGGGACAAGCTTCCATGAATCCCTCCCCAGCATCTTGCCGATCATCCATAACGTTGTTGCTGTGTAATCACGCCACTTTTGTTCCTGCCGTGCTTCCAGCAAAGCATAAGTAAGCGGTGTCAGCCCATACCATCCGTTTCGCTGGATTATCAGGCAAGCTCTTCTTCGCTCTTCTTTGCTGAGAGAACGGGTGAAGTAAAAAAATCACGCAGGATATCGTCATAGCTTTCTTTCACAAGCTCAATCGTCTGTTTGAAATTCATCTTGCCGACCTCTTTTGCCGACTTCATGCACAGCGCACCGATGATTTCATACAGGCTGTTCTTGTGCTTGCGGAAAGCCAGAGACGCAAACTTCGGCAGAACTTTCGGGATCGCCTGTACAATCGGCGTGCTTCCGAGCTTCTGAAGCTCATCAATCATGCCGACCATTTCCTCATCCTCACAAAGAAAACCAAAAGCAGCGGAGATACGCACCATCGCTTCCGTTGCCTGATCGTTCGTCATTTCAGAAATTTTCATACTTTTGTCCTCCTCACAAAAGTTGAACGGGGTGGGGAAAGTTCCCTCACCCCGTTATGGAATCATGTTAGGCGGTCTTCACCGCAAGGGTCACAACGCCGCTCTTGACAAAGCGTCCAAGCGTGTCAATGACCGCAACAGTCGCTTTCTTGCTGTTCGCAGCGGTTCCGACATTCAGAGCGGACGTGCCATCCCACTCCGTCCAAGTGTAGTCCGGCGCATCATGATAGATCGCCGACGGAGCGGAGCTGGTGGAGCCGATCTTGTACACGTACTTCTGACCGGAGCCAAGAGTGTTGGTCGTGGTCAAAGCCGTCTCGCCGACATTGGTTCCGGCGGCACTGGTGACGGTGATGCTGCCAATTTCTCCGGTCTTATCAAAGAAGATAACCCGGAACGGAGCATTGTCATAATCCATCACGTCAGACTGCCGTGCGTGGAACTCGAATGTCATGGTTCCTTCGCCCTTATCGGTGAAGGTCAGCGAAAAGTCGCTGGTGTTGAAAGCATTGTCCAGCTCGATCAGAACCAGCCGACCGTCCGAGATATCGCCGACCCAGCACAGACTGTCCAGATAATCCGTGTCAGGATCAATCGCCGTCCGCATGGTCACAGTGGTCTTTTCTCCGCTGGTGTCAACATCGCCGGAGCCAAGCAGCCGCTTGAAGTTGTCCGGCGTGACTTCCAGCAGGGTTCCGCTCATGTACGCATCAGCAGAATCCACGAAATCCGAGCCTTTGAACGGATACCGCATACCGTCCATTTCCGGCGTTCTGGTTTCACGGGTCACCGTGAAGGTTCCACCTCCACGGGTAACGCCCAGAATGTTCGTGCCAGCCGTTACAGCGGCGGCAACCGCAGTCTTCAGGGCGGCAGCGTCAGAAATCGCCGAATGATCGAAATCAACCAGAAAGATACCGGCGTTGAGCTGAAGGTTTTTGAAAGCGTCATTGCGAATCGGTGAAGTAAGTCCCGGTGCGCCCATTTGTTTGCTCCTTCCTCCGGGTTTACATACCCGGAATGTGATATGCCTTGATAATCAAATTGATGTAAACCCGTTGTGAATCATCATCGGTCAGCATTTGCTGAAGCGGTGTCGATGTGTACAGGGCAACATAACCACCGTCCTGCTCAAACACGATCCCCTCACCAATAGCAGCCACGATTTGGTCAGCTTTGGAAAGCAGGGCGGCAAGCTGCTTTTTCCTGTACCAGACCTGACAATAATAGCTTGCCTGTTCATCCCATTCCGGCTCAATCAGCGGATAAGTGATGTATGGCAGTTGCAGGTCATCCGGCACATTGTTCTCCGCATAGGCTGGAAGCCCGAAACCGGAGAAAAAGGTCTTCAGGGTTGCGGCAGTGTTAATCATCGCTCAGATCTCCGAAATCAACCTTTTCAGCCGTTACCTTACCGATTTTGATGGTGCTTGCTTCCGGTGCTTCTGAATCCTTTACGTTTCCAGTTACCCGGAAAAGCTGATCGTCAGAAAGCCGTTTGAACACATCATGGTAGTCAAGCCGGAAACCTTTCTTGACAACAATCTTGAAGATTTCCTTCACGCCCTGCCGTTCGGCAATGGTGGCTTCCGTGGTGCTGTCCTTGATGATCGTTGCAAAGAAGGTTGATCCTTCCGTCCAGCGTTCCGTTTGACCGCCGTATGGATCATCTTCACGAATGTGGTTCATGATTCGGCACTGATCCATCATGTTGTCAAGCAAGGTCATGGTGCTATCTTCCTCCATTCATTCAACCGGGAAGCAAACACCTGTTGCCACGATACCGGAGCCGAATCATTGCCGTTTCCGCTCTGCGCTTTGGTGTAGCTGTATACCCCAATCACGTTTTCGCTTTGGTACGGGTTGTTGACGATATCACCGTATTTTTCCACCCACGCCTTGATCTCTCCTGACAGCGCAATGACCGCAGGAGGAACAGCCAGAGCGCATATCGTTCCTGCGAACGTTTCGTCTTGGAGTCCCACCGCTACGGTGTCATCGTCATTCTTGATCCCGTCCGAGTGATAGGTGTATACGCCATCATTCAAATCGCTGCTGACAATCCAGAACCGCTGACCTTCCTTGACGAAAGGCAGGGAGATCATGCCATCAGTTATTTCATAGCTTCCAACATGAACAGCCTTAATGAAATAATTGTGGATGAACGCACAAACTTGCTGAAGCATGATCTCCCCCCTTTTTACTTGGTTTTTGTTGCGGTTTTCCGGGGCTTTTTGGGCGTTTCGTCCTTCTGTACGGGTTTTCCATTAGGTTTGGTTTCAACACGCTCAGATGATACGATTACGCTCATTTATCAGCCCTCCTTGGGTGCATATGTGATTTCGCTCAGATCCCAATACTGGGTGTAGCTTCCACCAGTTTCTGGATCGGTCTGGACAGCCATCAGTTTCTGATTGATCGGATCGGTAATATGGACAACCGCATCCTTGTCGCTGTCCAGTGTTACAAGCCCGGAACCAGCGGAATTGTAAAGCCCTACTTTTACATTTTCGTAGGTCAATCCATCGGCGAAATCATCGAAACCTACCGCCATGAAGTACCCTTCGCCCCAATCATGAACCAGAGCCTTGGTTTCATCATCGTAGTATTTCAGCGTTCCGGTAAATTTGCCCTCAGAAACAGCCAGATCGTTCTGAATGTCGCTTACGGCTGTTCCCCAATACTCACCTGACGATTTCGGGCTAACCGTCAGCGGAGTCAGTCCGAGTTTACAGTAATTTTGGCGATGCCGTTAAGGTATTCAGCCCAAAGAGCCATGCCCATCAGAGCGAAGGAAGCACCAACAGCGGTGTTGTAGTTGCCCTCTACATGGAACCCAATCAGGTTTGTTTCGCCCTGCACGGTGTAGTTCAGACCCAGCCGAGCAAACTCACTATCGCTGGGATCGATGTAGTACAGGTCAATGTTCTCCACGGGCGTAGCGATGACCGTATTCCGGGCGATCTGCGCAGCCGGGAGCAGGAACAGGGTAGAATAACCCATGAAATCCTTGACATAGTTGATGCCGAACTGCGTCTGGATGGTAATATTCGCCGCTCCGAGGTAGTCATAGGCATCCAGAATGTTGGCAAACCCAACAATCTGAGTGACCTCCTTCTGCATGGTAGCCCACTTGTTCAGCACTTCACCCTGCGCTTTCGCCAGAGCAGCTTGCCATGTGGCGGCAGTGCCGGTCAGAGAGCCGGTGTTGAGGAAAGTGTAGAACTTGCCGAGAACCACGTTCTGGAGCTTGGTCAGGAACGCATCATCGGACTTCTGTACGGCGATTTCCGCACCGTATGTGGAAACATCCTCAATCGGCACGGCCTTGGCGTACTTCTCGATGGTCAGGTCGCTCATGGCACTCTGAACAATCGTTGTCTTGGAGTACGGGATCACTTCGCCGGGATCAACCGCACCGCTTTCCAGAGTCACATCAGCGGTATAGGAGATCAGTCGGGAGCCGGGAGCCTTGCGGATCGGACGAACAATGCCCAGAATCGCACGCAGGGCATCCCAGTTCTGACCGAACCGGGTTACAAAGTCGATTTCACGAGCCGTTACGTTTGTGTAAACGTTCGGCAGACTGTCACGAGGATTCGTGAGCGTTTCAACATAGGTAGCTGGCATATTATTACCCCTTTCCAAACAAGTTCAAGTTTTCGGCAATAGCCTTTTGCCGTTCAGAGGAATCCTTGATTGCAAGGATCTGCTCTTTTGTGATAGCCGGATTGCCTGTCTTCGGTGGGTTGTCAACCGTGGCTCCTTTGGTGGACACCGTGGTTTTGACATCGCCCCACTTCTTATCCAGAGCATCCTTCAGCTTGTCGGGATCAGCCAGATTGCCTTCCTTGTCCAGCTTCATGCCGGAGAAATCGGTGCTTTCCATCACCCGGTCAAGCCACTTTTCACCGATCTTTTCTTCGATCAGCAGTTTGCGGTAAGCCGCTCGTACTTTGGCAGCTTCGGCATCCTGTGCCGTTTTTGTTTTGAAGTCTTCAAACGCCTTGTGTTCGTCTTCGTACTTCTGTTTCCAGTTATCGCCGCCTTTCAGGGCATCCAATTCCTTCTGGACTCCCGGCAGCTTGTCCGCTTCTGTCTTGTACTTGTCCCGGTCTGCCTTCAGGGCATCCGTAACCGAAACGTGTTCTTCCATCACAGCTTTGACCTGTTCTTCGGTCAAGCCCGTGGCACTCAGAAAAGACCGTGTAAACGCCATTTGATTTTCCTCCCATTTCTTCGGGGCTGTGCTTCGCCCTACGGAGTTTATTTGAGCGGTACTTTGCTCTGTTTTAAGTGTAACAAACGGACAGATTGAATTAAATAAAATAATTCGCATAAAGCTGAAAACAAAAAGGAAGCAAGTTGTGCTTCCTTTCAATCGTTGACTTATTGTATTCGGTTACCTGTTCAGCTCCTGCTTTGCGATGGCTTCATATTCAGCCAAGTGTCCTTCGACCGCTGGTCTGAGATACGGCTGTGATGTCATCTTCCGGGTTCCAAGCTCCACGAACGGGGCATAATGTACGTTTGTCCCGACTGCCACCGTGTCTTCGCTGATCATCTGGTGCGTGATGCTGTTCCGCAGGTTTCCAGTATCGACCGGGCAAAGCTGCTTTGCGTACCCTTCAGCCGTGCCGCCGATGATCTCAAGCGCACGGGCTACAGCTTGCTTTACATGGGATTCAACCTCTGCCCTGTGGCTGGTAAATATTACGCTCATGCCGCACTCCTTCCTTTTCTATTTTTTCTTGCCAATGTAATGCATTTTGTTTTCCTCTGGATCATCTTCCGGGAGATATGGGTAGTAAGAATCCATATATCCTTCTCTTTGCCTGTTCAAAACTTTTTCACGAAATGAAGGCCAAACCTCCCAGAACCTCTCCTGTATGTCTTGTGGTGTTCCTTCCTTGAACGTAACAAGCCCCGGCTTCTCCCAGCCTATTCTATAATACCCATATGCAAATCTCAGTTCTTTAACCCCACCGAGTGACATTAAAATCCCTCCTGCATAAAGTATTTGACAATTCTTTTGGATACTTCATGTTTTTCACCGTAGTAATAATCTGCGAATGCTTCTCCGATGTATTCATATACGTTTTCCAGTGCGCTATCATTAGTTAGCCCGTCTTTCGTGTTTTTAATAATTTCTTTAATATCCGCAGCAATTAACTCAAATTGTACTCCCTGCTGCTCTTTCTGGAGCTGCGTCAATGCCCCAAACCCATTATAACCAACTCTTTTTAAAGCGCAAGCAAAATGTATTCCGTGTCCATATTCGTGCATAATGATTGAAGCTGGATTGTTTGATTTTATGTGATAATTGCTGGTAACCATTCGCTTAAGATACGCTGTTATCGATTCATTTGTTTTCCACAGCTCTTTGTTTATTGATATCACCATACCGACATTATATGGTGGTTGTTTTGGGATATAACGTTCACAACGTGCAGGATTCTCTGCGTCACCGGTATTGCCATATCCAATATTTCTAATATAATTCTCGATTTTGGGGAAGTCTTTTGTTATTGTTTCTGAAGCTGAATCTATAATTTCCGTTACATTCTCTGGTGTTTCGATTGCTTTATATTGATTATCAAAATCAACATTTGTAAACTTTGTGAATCCAAAGGCTTTTACTTCTCCCAGATCTATTTGTTCTTGCTTTTTATCAAGCCATCGCCTGTACGCCTTATCACTCCACCTTTCAAACACATTCGGATTCGTTGTGGCATACCCCCTACGATGGTATCCGGTTGCGTCTTCATATTCGGCATATGCCCTTCTGGCTCCTCTTTCATGGTGGGCGGCGTGGTCAGGATACACGGAGATCATTGTACAACGGCAGTTGAATACATCAGCAGGTTCTCCAGCAGGATCGCCCGGATACTCAAGACCGCCTGAAAACTCTTCGTTGTACGGCACGGTTTCTCCGTCCCTGTCCCTGTGCCAGTCACGGGTACGGGAATCCAGCGTTGCTATCCACTGTTTTTCGACCTTAATGCCCATTCCGGCGGCATCTTCCATCTGCTGTTGCCTTCCGGCGTTCTGCGCACCGGTGATGGCTGTACGAGCGAACATCCGCATCTTGTTCTCATTCTGCGTTGACAGATCACGGCACAACCTGTCAGCTATTTCTGGAATTCCTTCACCCTGAATAATGCCTTGCTGGACTATGTTGTTGATCTTTTTGTAATTCCATTCATAATCCTTCTGCTCGTCAATCTTCCATTCCGGCAGAACCTGCGGATCGTCCTTTATCATCCGGGCAACCGCCTGTGTGTTGTACACATCGAAACTGATACCAACCTGCTGTTCTCCGACAAATGCAGAAAAATTATAGTTTTCGGAAAATACATTCAACCGGCTTTCATTGATGATCCTTGCAGCCTGTTCGTTGCTGTGCGTCATTACAGCGGCAACCTCTTTGACCTTTGCTTCCCATTGCTTTTGCTGGAATATCTGTCCGGCTTTCCAGTTGGCATAATCCTGCTTGCTGATCTTACCTTCATCGAGCAGTTTCCGCTTCCTTCTGTCCCTTTCGGCTGATTTCCGCACAAAATCGTTCAGCTTTGCCTTCAGCTCTTTCTGTGCAGTTCGGTATGTTACCCTGAGTTTCCGTTCAACGGTGGCAATAGTCTTGTCCGCAACGTTCGCTCCATAATCAGCCATGCGTCATCACTCTTCCTCACCCGGTTCATTTTCACTGGTTCTGTTGACCGTTTCAAAATCTGTCGTTGCCTTGCGCTTCAGGATGGTTTCTACCTCGTCCGGCGTGATAAACGGGAGTTTCCTCAGAATCGTTTCATCATCCATGTAATTTGCTCCCAGAAGCACCATTTCTGTGCGTTCCTTCTGGTTGCTGATCCGGTTCCTGTTGAACACTGGCACATCGTCTTCGCCAATCAATGCCAAAATCCCACGGACGCACTCGATAATCTGGTATTCAAAATCATCAGCTTCCTCGTCCATCGGCTGGTATGCGGCATCAATATGATCGTTCGTTGTCCCGGCTGAAATGGTATGCACATCCAGCGCACCGTAATCGGAATAGAGCTGATCGTGAAGCCGGTTCAGCATGGTTTCTTTTGCCGTAACTGGAATGTCCTGTGTGTACGGTGTCACGCTGCTGTTCATGGTATCAGCAACGGCAATGTGGTTCAGCTTGATCCGATCCCGGAACTTCGCCAGCGTTTCATCCGTTTCGCCCATTGCGTTTCCGATGAGCCAGTAGATTTCGGCACACTCTTGCAGATCGTTTGCGAATCCGCTGTTGATCAGGTCATAAGCGTCAATCTTGCCCCTCATGCCAATAAGATCGCTCTGATGGTGCTTGTTTCCGTACAGCGGCACAATCGGGAGATAGCTATAATTGCTGTAGCCGACTACCTCGTCAGGATCGACTTCGTTGTGGGCAACCTGCTGTTTGTATCCCTTTTTGTCTTCGATCATCACAAGGTCAAGACCGCTGCTGCCTTCTTTGGTCTGGTATTTCGTGTAGCCGTTCTGCTCGTACATCACAACAATCACAGGCTTCTTGTTCCAGTCCAAAGACCAAAACCGGAAACCGGCTTTCAGGCTCCCGTCATGTTCGTCAAACAACGGCAGGAATTCAGTCATTTTGAACCATACTGCATGATCAAGGTTCCAGAACAGATAGGACACCTTTTGGCACAGAGCGTTGTGAGCGGCCTTGTACAGCACCGTGTCAAAATCATTCCCCAGCTTTTCCTTGATGCTTTCGTCTTCGGAGAACGAAATGCCGTTTCCGAGTGAATAAGCCGCTCTCTGCGTTGTCAGGCGATGGAAGAAGTTGCTTGCCAGCTTGTGGTTTGCCGCCGTGAAATCGGGTACTTTCTGACCGGCAAAGTTGTAAATATACTTGATCCACCGGTTAATGGTAACATTGCGCTCCGCTTCGTATTCGTCCGCATCGACAGCTGTCTTGTACTCATCGGATGCCCGGTACTCGTTGATCGCCTGTGCCATGAAGTCAATCAGCCTGTTTTCCTGCTTCGCTGTTTCAAAATCCTGAAATGTTTTCATCGTGTTCCCACCTTTCTGTTAGCCGAATGCTGAAATGTATTTTTTGTAAACAGCTTCACCCGGTACACGCCACACTCTTTCCAATGCGTACCTTACCGCATCGATCCTGTGGTTGTTCTTGTCCGGGTATCCGCTGATGATTTCCCCGTCCTTTGAGCGTTCATATTCGTAAGTGGTGAATTCTCTTGCAGATGTTTTGCACCTCACAGGGTCAATGACGATTTTCGTCCTGCTCTGCAACCACTTTGTCCCGGCTTCTACGCTTCCCGGCCCTTTGATGGCTCCAACGCATCGCAAGCCGTACTTGTTGTAGTCGGCAACGCTCTTCTGCTCTGCGCTGTCAGCGGTGATCAAGTCCTGACTTGTGAGTCCCTTCGACTTGATCAGTTCCGCTGTAGCTTCGTTGTACATTTTATTTGCACTGGCTTCATCGAAAATGTAGATGGTTCGCCGTGCCGAATCGTAGTGGCATCTGACAAATGCCCACGGGTCTGGATACCAGCCCCAGTCAACGCCGTTGTAGATGTGGTCAAAATGGCTTATTTCCTCATCTGTAATCTCCCTGATTTCAATATTCTCAAACACCTCGCCACCGCTGCCTACAGCTTCACCAAGGTATTCGTGCCGGTATTCACGCTCGTTTGTTTCCTTGACATACTCTGCTTCTGCAAGGAATTGCTCCCCCAGCCATTCTGGGGGTGCTTGCAAGTATGTGGACTTGTGGCACAGCCTGTCCGACCGAACCTCCAAGCTGTCGAGGTTTGCCCAGTTGTCACGGGTGATCGGTGGGTTATAGCTTTCAAAGTTCCAAAAGGTTTCCCCACCACGCATTGTGCTTTGAAGGATCGCTCTGATTTCCTTCCGGCCTGAAAACTGATCCTTTTCTTCAAAGTGCGTTATGGCAATATAGCCAAACGGAACCTTGATGGACTTCAGCTTCATCGGGTCATCCGCTCCACGGAAAAGGATGCGCTGCCCCGTTGGCTTGTATATCAATTCGGGTGGGGATGTGTGGCTTTCCCAGAACTCAGCCATGCCCAGCTTGTCTATCGCCCAGATGTACTGCTGGAAAACGCTGTCCCGGATCGTGTTGCCAACCTTCCGAAATACACAGGCGTGATAATTTGGGTTCTGTATCATCAGCGGCGGCACAAGCAGGGAGATGCAACTGGATTTCAGCGAACCACGGCCCCCAGAAAGGTCGTAGTGGGTATGCCCGTGCTGAAACACATCACGGGCAAGTGGGTAGAAAGCCTTCCCCAACACTTCCGACAACTTCACTTCAGACATCGACAACAATCCTCACGGGTTCCGTGTTCACTGATACATCCTGCTTTTCACGCCATTTATCCGGCCTTCTATTCTTCAGCCAGAATATCTGTGCCGCTGTATTCGGTGGGATATAAACCTCTTCATCAACAAATTCTATGTGTTCCTCTTCGATGGTTCCTTTTCCGGCGAGTTGTTTTTTCGTCTTCACCTTTATCGGCTTTTTAACCTTTGTTGTGTATCCTTTCGCCGAATTGAGCAGGGCGTTTTCAACCTCAAGATCGACAGGAGCCTTGCCTTTTTTAAGGGAAGCCGAAAGTGCCGGAAACTTGTCAACCCAATCTCGGAAGGTTGAGTAAGCGATCCCCATGTTATGGGCGATCTGCTGATCAATCAGACCGTCCCTTGCCCAACCTTCAATGCGGAGCAGACCGTCATCCGTAAGCCACTCTGTAAACTTTCCTTTGCAGCCAATGGTTATCACCCCCTCACTGATTCTGCTTGATATCTGTCATAATCCCGGAGTTCCCGTTCCATCCGTTTGATGTGCTTGTTCAGATCCCGGCGATGGATCGCACCAGCTTTCAGCAGTTCCTGCCTTGCCGCCCTGATCTTGTCCACCAGATCACTCCGGGTCATTCAGAAGCACCGCCTTTTCCCCTGTGAAGTTCTCCCAGCGTTTGATGATTGCATCAACGTACCGTGGATCAAGCTCCATCGTGCAACATTTCCGTCCATCCTGTTCACAGGCCATGATGCTGGTTCCAGATCCTCCGAAAAGGTCGAGAACCACATCGCCAACCTTTGAGCTGTTCTTGATCAGGTAGTCAAACAGACCAACCGGTTTCATCGTTGGATGAATATCGTTCCTGTTCGGCCTTTCAAAGTCAATCACGGTTGTCTGCTTTCTATCGCTGTACCATGAGTGAGATGCTCCGTCCTTCCATCCGTACAGGCACGGTTCGTGTTTCCACTGATAATCCTGCCGCCCCATCACAAGGGAGTTCTTGTTCCAGATCAGGCATTGACGAACATTCCATCCGATTTTCTTACAGGCACTCCTGAAGTTGTACCCTTCGGAGTCTGCGTGCCAGATATAGAATGCCGCTCCCGGCTTCATCACCGCATCAGCCGTTTTAAAGGCTGAGACGAGGAACTGATGAAACTCGGAATCTTCCATGTTGTCATTTTCGATTTTCAATTTGTCGATTGTTGCACCCTCATAATCGACATTGTACGGGGGATCAGTTACCAAGATATCTGCCAGAACCCCTCCAAGCAGTTTTTCCACTGCTTCCTGATCTGTGCTGTCACCACACATCAGCCGATGCCGACCGAGCTTGTAGATTTGTCCCAGCTTTGATACAGCTTCTTCCTGCACCTCCGGGGCTTCATCCTCTACTATCGGTTTGTTGTGATCTTCAAAGTCCTCTCCAACCTCAAAGCCGAACTCACTCATGTCAAAACCGTCAATCGCAAGCTGAGCCAGCTCTTCTTCCAGTTTGCCGAAATCCCACTCCGACTCGTTCGTTTTGTTGTCCGCAAGCCGAAGGGCATCCGCTTGCTCCGGCGTTAAATCGTCTGCATAAACAACCGGAACCTTGTCGAGCATCAGTTGTTTCGCAGCCATGAGCCTACCGTGGCCTATGATGACAACGCCGTCTTTATCGACAACAATCGGCTGTTTCCAGCCAAACGCTTTAATACTGTTTGCAATGTGATCCACCTGTGCCGGTGGGTGCAGTTTGGCGTTTCCTGCATAAGGTGTCAGTTCATCCGGGGACATATATTTAATATTCAGATCACTCACACGATTCTTCCTCCTCGATTATCAGTTTGCAATTTATGGCATCCAGCAGATGCAGGAACGTACTTACCCGGCAATCTCCTTTACTCAGAATCCGGCTTACCGTTTGTCCGTTGGCGGCATGGCCTGATTTCTTGCTCCATTGCTTCTGATTCAATCCCTGATCCCTCGCTATTTCATCGGCCTTGATAATCAACGCTCTCGCATTCATTTTAACCTCCTCTGTTAATGTATCGAAACGTTTTTTATGCAAAAAGCTGATTTCTACAGGTGTTCAGGCCGATGTAGGCTTTTTTCGGCATCAAAACCTTCCGGGTAGCGTTTTTTCAGCTTGTTGATGTTGGTTTCAGCTATCGCTTCAAGGCTCACGCCCAGCCCTGCGGCAGTTTCTGCTACATACCACAGCACGTCCCCGATTTCTTCAATCAGATCCAGCCGGAACGGTCTGCCGTCCTGATAAAAGTGCTTCTTGAGCAGGTCGGCACATTCCCCGGCTTCTCCTGTCAGACCCAGAACACCGTTCGTGATGTGGGATTCCTGTGGCAAATCATGTCTGCTTGTCCTCTGCGCCAGTTGCTGATACTCGTTCAGTGTCATGTTGTTTCCCCCTTTTTTTATAAATTGTGCCGGATCGGAATTGCACCGATCGGCAGCGGCACGCCCCTCCGGCTGGTAACAGAAGTGCATCTCATCCTTTCAACCCAGCCTTTGGCACTGCCCCGTCTACGGCGGCACAGGTTCGCTTATTCCGTAATCATCCAACTGTTTGGCAATCCTTCCACCCATTCCCGGAAGACCTGCCATTCCCGAAGTTTGTGGCCTTTACGCTGGCGGTACATCCTCCGTAATGCCGCATAACTCATCTGCACCGTCCGCTTCTGAAGGTAGGATTGCGGCAAGATCTGAACGGCATACTCCCAGAAAGCACGTTTCGCCTGTTGGTCTTTTTCCGTGTTATAAGCCTTTATCAGCTCATTCAGATAATCAACCGTGTGAATCATCTGTTCACTGAAGCAGCCGTTATTGCAGGATTCAAAGTCCTCCATCTTCAGCGGTTTGCTCATCAGCTTGTGCATGGTGCTACAGGACACCTTTTCCACGCCGAAACGGTATGTATCGAATTCTGTCCACCAGTATCTGGGAGCAGTGATATCTGCGGAAATCATGACCATTCGCAGGTGTTTGGCGTGTTCTTCTCCGGCTACCTGTAGCTTGATAGATAAATCCTTATCAGCCGAACCAATGTTGAACCATGTTGAATCACCTTTTGCCCAGCTATCCATCGGGTTTCGCATTGCTCGCATTGAAGTTGGAATTCCTGAATACTCGATTGCTTCAATCTTCATTGCTTTTCCTTTCATCTTTTCCCGTCAGCACAAAACCAATCCGGCATAACATCCATTCCATGTTTTCCGCAAACATATGACCGTTCACTTTGCACCCTGTTCGATGCGTAATAGCGCTCCTTGCAATCCCGGCATCTGATCAGCTCCCCGTGGTTATCATTCCAAACATAATCGCTTCCGTACTCGCCGCCTGTCCAGTATGACTCAATCATCTCGACTTTTCGCTTTTCCGGTCTGCTCTCACTCATGCCATTTCACCGGCCTTCCATCAGAATATCCCACGCCATTTGCAAGCCGTTCCATTCCCCTGTTTTTCTTGCTAATCCTTCTTCTGTTTCATACCCTGTAGGCGAAACAGCTAACTGATTGTCTGCGATTGCTTGAAGCCACTTCCGTTTCTGTTCTTCCTGCTCTTTCAGCAGGGCTAAAGCGTCTGCCATTAAGTCTTCTATGCAATTGCTGTATTCAAATTCACACGACCCATCTCCATACGGGCATGTTGCGGAACAATCCCTGTTCTTGCCGCATATTTCAAGCCATGTCATGACCTTCTCCCTGTCAGACATTCCGTTTCACCAACCTTCCGCAGTGTTTGCAGTATATGTCATACGGGCTAATCGACCCTCTGCAATCCCTACAAACAAACCACCATGAAGTGCCGCCACCTTCGATCTCTGGCGTAGTCTCCTGCCGAATCAGCAGATCTTCAGCCATTTCTTTTGCCCACGGATCAACATCTTGTGCTGTCTTGATATGGTCAATCAGTGACTGTATCGGAACTTTATACCGCTCCATTTTTGCCACGCTCCTTTTGCCACAATTCACTCTTCTGTCACGGTTTCGTCTTTATCCCACTCATCACACCAGTCTTCCGGCTCCCGGAAATCACGTTCGGTTTCCTTGTAGCACTCATCAAGGTTGTTCCAAAGTCTCCGGCAGAAAGTCCCGTCAAATTCTTTGCAGTTCCAGCAACCGTCTTTTTTATTCATTTGGAATTATCTCCTTCACGCTTGCCCGAAAGGCCTGATCTGGCAGACGATCGGATTGAACAACATAATCCGACCGCCTACCTTATCAGCCACCATCCTTGCATGTTCAATATTCCTTGTCATCCACGCATCATATGGGCTAAGACTCCATCGAAGAAACATACTCATTCCCGTCAGATATTCGCCGTCTTTTTCTACAACAAGCGTTGTCTTCTCCATGATATCCATCATCAGCCCTCAATCATCTATCATCCGGCTGGATTGCCGGAGCTGGTTCTTCCGAAAGGTTTTTCTCCAGAATGGCTGTGCTTCACGATTGCCCTTCTGGTTCTTGACCCATCTTTCATAGTTGACTTTATCTCGCCACTCCCGAAATTCCTGATATTTTTCGCATCTTCCGTGGCAGGAAATCGTTCTGCGGTCACAGTCTTTGCACGGGCTTTTCATTGTTGTGCCCCCCGTCAGAACGGAAGATCGTCAGCGTCTACTTCCGGCATCCCGGTCTGCTGGTCAACCTTCGGCTGCTCTGCCGGTTTGCTTTCCTGCTGCTCGTTCCGGGAAGAAAGGAATTCAACTTCTCTTGCGGTCACTTCCAGCGATGCCCCGTGCTTTCCGTTCTGTGTTTCGTATGTCCTCACGCTCACTGGCCCGATCACGGCAACCTTCCGACCTTTTGCAAGATACTTGGAGCAGTTCTCAGCCATAGCGTCCCATGTGCTAACCCGGAAGAAGTCGGCATCCGGTTGGCCTTCAATCTTGCGCTGCCGGTTCACGGCAACGGTAAAATTGCACACGCTTTTTCCGGCAGGAGTTGTTCTCAGTTCAGGATCACCAGTCAAATTTCCGATAATGGTCAGTCGATTCATGTTCATACCTCCTTAATTTCTATGCCATACCGCCACAGCATCAGCTTCTTTTTCAAGCGGTACACATCTGTCATAGTGGCTTCTGATTTCACATCTTCCACAACTCGCTTCCAGCAATCGGTGTGCTTTTCCCAGTATTCAAAGTCAGCCACGTAGTACGCAGCCCGTTGCCGCACCTTTTTGCCTTCTCCTTCAATTGTCGGCACAAGGCAGAACCTTACTTGCCGCTTCAGGTCTTTGATCAGCCCTGCCCGTTCCATGTATTTCAGCTCAATGTACCGGGTTGCTTCCTTCTTGGAGTCGAACGTGATGCCGTCAACTTCCGTCTTCACGTTTTTGTACTTCATTCCAGCCACAGAAAGGCCGTTTTTACGAAGCCTTTGTCCGTTATGCACCATTCCCACCCCCTTGCGTAAACTCGCACAGAATCGCCGTTTTTGAGCCAATGGCGGCGTGTTCCGTTGACGGATCGTCTACAGGCAACCCGACCCTTGCTGTTGATCGTTGCCGCCTGTGTCCTGATCACCGGTTCATCCTCAATCAGGAAGCCGGTATGTACCCAGCCTTCCCCGGCTTCCGTGTAGCCCAGAATGTGTGTGAACCCGTTCTTGCGCTTGCCATCCGTCAGAACCTTGTCCCCCAGCATCAAATATCCGGTCTTTTCGCTGTTGGTCTTCGGAGCAAATCGGATATTGACGTAGCTGTCAGGCTGGCACAAAACCCAAAGCTCCGTTTCTGCCGCCGCTCCGGTTACCAGCATCACAATCAGGATCGTTGCTATGATTGCCCTCATCATCAATCGAACATCCTTTCCATCGCATCGTCTTCCATATCGGCATAACTGCGCTGTTGGTATCCCTGCGCCGTTCCCGGTTTATAAGACTTGCTGGATTTCGGCGGTTCATCCTCCCAGCGGCGTTGATGCAGCCATGTAGCAGGGTGCGGTATGAATCGTTCGTCTTGCCACTGATCCGTGGGCTTCCAGCTGTTGATTGATGCAATCATCTTTTCAACCAGAGCGTCATCCGGCTTCAAAGCTTGAAACTTTTTCTTTGCATCCGGTTTTCCAACCTTGCGAGGATAAGCCGACCAAAATCGCTCAAACAATTCTTCTGTTTCTGTTTCTGATTCTGTATTCTTATTCTTACTCTTATTCTTATTCTTATTAGAAGCATTTGCTTGATTTGCTTGATCGAGTGAAGCATCGGAAGCATTTGCTTGATTTGCTTGGCTTTTCAAAGCTTCAACAACGTTTGATACCCTTTGCCTACCGCCAATAGCACCAGCTATGGCACGTTTCCGGGATACTTCCGCTGTCTGTTCTTCGTCTTGGCTCAGCGTCAGCATGATTAAAGCCATAATTCCCTTTTCTGCTCCGGAGAGGTTCGGTTCTTCACCAGTCATGGTGTATGCCCATAACGCTTTCATCAACCGCCCTGCTTCAGCATCGGAAAGGGTCTGTATCGCCGCACCCCACACATTCCGAGCCTTGAACCACTCTTTCATCGGTCACACCGCCCTTTTGTAGCGTGCGAAATGTACCCATTCGCCGTAGCGGTTGATGGCACGCACTGTTTCGGATTGAATGTTGATCCCCATCTTTCGGAGATCGTGAACCCTTGATGCAAGCCGGGTGATGCCCATCTCAAAGGCTTCCATCGTGGTTATGGAGCCTTTATCATCAATGTGCTTTAGAATCCGCTGGCATTGTGTCATCGTCTTCTTCCTCCTGTTCCTCAAGGTTATAAAGCTCACTGAATGGCAGCGAATCCCACGGATAATCGTTCATCGGCACGTTGTCCTCATCGTTGTAGATATACACTGATTAGCCCTCCTCAAAGATAACTTTTACCGAATACTTCCATGAATTCTTCGTGGCTGTAGATTTCCTCGAACCGTTCCTGACAGGCTCTCTGAATCATCCTGTCAAGCTCCTTGTTTCGGTCATGCAGTTCCATGTGCAAATCGTGTCTAAGCCATATCCAACACCCCCATTTATCAGCAGCTTTCCTTCGGCATCCATGAAAAACATGGTGCAGATCAAGGTTGTGGTAGGAGCCTGTTATAAAGCACCTTTTTTCCGTTTGCATGATTGATTTCTTCATAACAGGCTCCTCCTTTCCTGCCACACCGTTCCGTTCACAACCAGCACACAACTCTCCTTGCCACACCTCTCCATGACTGCCACTCCGATGCATTCCGGTGCGTTCCTTGCCTGACCAAGACCATCCTTTCCGAAACTGCCTGACCCGGCCTAACAACACCCCGACAACCCTATACGATCCTGTCCATGACTGCCATTACGCAACCCTCCCAACGTTGACAAACCTTGTCCCGACCATCCTTTGCATTCCGATCCGAGACTGCCCGACCTTGCACCGCCTTTCGATGCCTTTCCAATACGCAACTAACCAATCCTTGACTGCCAATCCATGACTCAGCTTTTCAGCTTACTTCCAGATATTCTTGCATTGCCTTTGTTATATTGGTGAGTTCTTCAACTCTGCGGTATTTTGCAAGGAATATCTGCATATCGTTTTCTGCCTGTTTCAGCAAGAAGTTCCGGTATTCTTCCTTGCCCAGAGCTTTTTGCAGGGGAACATACACGTTCTTTCCTCCGGGAATCGGTACGAAGCCCCGTTCCTTGTATTCCTGCTCTTTTGCTTCTTCCCGGATGATTCTGATGTGCCGGATGAGATCAGTTGCCTGTTGTACACGGTATTTCTCAGCGGCTACGGTATCATCCCATTCAAACTCGCAATGGGTCGGGGAGCTTTCGTCCCGGCTTGCATCCAGCAGAACTTCCGGCGTTACCTCAATGCCCTTTTCATTCATACCTTCGATCATTTCGCCAACGATCTGGGCATCAACTTTGTGGTATCCCTTGATGGAAAACTCATATTTATAAGCCGCCATTATTTACCGCCCTCCATCTCGATGTGGAATCTTCCGAATTCTCCATCCCGTTCCATACGCCATTCACCAATGCCGTTCATAAAGCCGCCAAGGTCAATGGCGTTGATGATGGATTCCATTGTGAACGTTCCAACCTCGATCAAGCTGATTTTCAGCCGGATTTTCCAGTTGTTGAAAGCCGGTCTGTATCGCAAATCGGCAACCTTGGTCATGCCGCCAATCTTGACCATGTCTTCCCGAAATACTGGCGGTTCGTCCGTTTCAATCACCGCCAGCTCGGAGCCGGTTCCCGGATTCAGTCCTTCCAGAGCATTGATGTAGAACACACACTTCATACCCATTTGATTCGGGATAATTCCGGCTCTGTAGCAAGCGGATAAAGCAGCCTGTTTGATTGCCGTAATCGGGAAGCCGAACTTTGCTCCTTCAATCACCGCTTTTTCAAAGGCTTCTGGTGTCTTGTCTTCCGGCTTCGGAGTGATCCAGTACAGGGCATCCATAAACTCCGCAAAGGGATCACGGATTTCCTTTGCCTTTTTATCCACCTTCTGCTTCTGCTGTGAAGCCAGCATTTCTTTCTTTGCCTTTTCGCCCCACGCATGGACGATCAGCGGCGTCTCTCCGACAATCGTTACGTTTGCCGTTGTAATCTGCGGTCTTTTGATGGTGATGATAGTTTCATTTGTTTTGGTAGCCATGTATTAGCCCTCACTTTCCATTGTCTGTTTTCTTTGCCCAATTCCCCTTGAGCTTTGTTGCCTGTTCTTCTGTCAGTGTTGGGATTCCCAATGCTTCCGCATCCTGTATCAGCGAATCAATCAGCTGAGCCATCTGCTTGGAATCGTACACACTTGAACCGTAGTAAAGGATCACGTTGGTGCAGCCTTCTACCTTGCTTTTGAAGGTGTCCGTCTGCCATCCGATGCCGTTCTTTTCCCAGCCTTCCCGGAGCCGTTCAACGGCCTTGTCCTGCACGCAAACCGTGTCTGATACGCCGCCAATTTCTCGGATTGCTTGTCGGTAAACGTTGGTTTTCTTTTCCCCGGTCTTTTCGGCAATCTTGTCAATCAATACCCAACAGTAAGCGTTCGCATCCAGACTTCTGTGCTTGCTGACCTTCTTGATCTCAATATTGACCTCTACATCAGCGAGCGTGTCATACAGCTCCGACAAATCAAACGGGGTGGCGAATGAGCCAACCCATTCGCCATTTCGCCCCCTCATCAAGTCTTTAAGCCGTGCGAGCATTTGCAACACCTTCCGGGCTGAAGTTGGTATAGATGGCTTCAATCATCCTCTGTGCTTCTTCCATGGTCATTTCATCCGACTTCTTGTTTGCAATGATTTTCTTCTGAACCAAGGTTTTCCGCATTTCGCCGAATTTCGCCATCATCTCGGTAGTGTCCGCAATCCCGAACATCTGCTTCATAAAGGTCAGCTCGTTTGCCAGATAATCTTTAACCGGATTGCCACTTGGAACACGGTTCGTCACCGTTACGGAAACGTTATTGCTGGCGTTCTGCGTTGCTTTTTCTTCCGGTTCATCATCCGGTTTTTCCGGCTTATCAACGGCTTCATTGGTGATTTTTCCAAACCTGAAGCAAATTTTTCCGGTTTTCTGATTTTTGATTTCAAGGCCGGTTATTACTCCGTCTGTATATCCGATACCGTGAACCGTGAACCGGTCATAGCACTGAAGCCTTCCGTTGTTTTCTTTGATGTTGCAATCCTTGCCGCTGATCCAGATAAAGGGTGCTGTGTAAAGTTCACGCCCAATTCCCCAGTTGAAACAAGCACGTTTGAAGCTGTCAGAAGCAAGCCCCTTTTCCTTTTCCGTGTTGCTTTCTGTGCCGGTGTCCTCTTTGCTTACCCACCGCTGGTGTTCGCTATCCCAGATGGAAACCGTGCAGTTGGCGTTTTCCCGGCTGTGTTTCCGTTCCCAATTCATCGGGCCTACCGTTTCATCAAGAATGTTCTGATCGCAACGAGCATCTTTATAAAGCAGGAGCGAAAGACCAAGCCCGTTTTCGGTTTTTTTAATCTGGGCAATCCTGCAATCAATCTCGTCTGCCCTCAATGTCCTGAACATATTCATTTCACTTAACCTCCACAACAAATTCGTCTTCACGTTCATTCACTTTGATTCCCGGAATAATCTCGCCGGTTTCCTTCAGGGCTACGCCGTCCCCGGTGATGTTGCAAGCAGCTTTCAGGTCTGTCCAAGCCACCTCCTCTTTGACCCTGACGTACTTCTGCAAGCCGGATTCCTTCAGGAAGGCGATTGCTTTGTCTTTGTCCGTTTTGTAATCGTATTCGGGTTCCCTGTGCTTCAGAACCAGCTCGCCGGTCGGCAGTTTGTAGCTGACTTTTGTCTTTGTCTGCTTCGTGAAACCGGCATCGACCCGGCTTACGAAATACCCATGAAGCATTCCCTTAAAAAAGGCAACCTCGTCATCGGCCTGTGCCTTTACCAGTTCCATCTGATCCTGATAGAAGCGCATCTGCCGCTCCAGCTCTTCGGTTTCTCGCTTCTGGTCGGCCCTGATCCGGCGAATCTTCGACAAGCACCATTCGGCTTTCATGTCATTGTCAACATCAAACCGTTCTCTGACCGGTACATTCTCGATTGCTACCTCGCTCATTGAATTTTCCCCCTTGTGTTTTTTCTACCCATGTGATAGAATCAACATGGATGTTGTGTTGATTAGCCCTCAACCTTGTCCTCCCGGTGACTTGTGAGACCTTGAGTCCGTCACCGGCTTTTTATTTGCCGTCTTTTGGCTCTCCACATCTGGAACCGCTCAGCCAGCGTGCAACGATGGGCTTTGATCTTGTTGGCTCCGGGAACGTAGTACCAATTCATTTCATCTCACCTCCATTTCTTTTTTCTGGTTCTTCAGGCTGAAATACAGGTTTGCGATTCCGTCAGCCAGAGACTCAATCTTGTCTTCCTGCGTGCTTCCACTCACATACCCGGATGCCGTATGCAGCAGGGTTTCGGCGTTATCCAGCAGCTCGATTGCTTCCTGAATCATCTTTTCCGCATCTTCCCAATCAGGGAAGTTGTCGGATTCGCACTGGTTGAGTTCTTCCCACTGTTCAGCCGCCGCAGCTTCACAGGCCATGTCCACTTCGTATCCGCTCATCGTTCAGCCCTCCAACAGCACTTTCTTTTCAAGCAGGTACTGATTCCGTTCGCCACTCTTGTCTTCTGCCCACGGTGAATTTGTATAGCTCCTGCTTTGATCCAGCAATATGCGGCGTTTCCATTTATCTACCGGTTTGTTGTATTCCCGATTCCACTTTATGACTTCGATATTGCGAAAGCCGTCAATATCTAACTGGATGTCTGCGAATGTCATTTCCGGGTAGACTTCCCGGACGGCTTCCAGCAGTTCTTCCATCAGCCTTCGTACACGTTCCATTGATAAGCCCTCCTATCTTTTCCTTGGGACGATGATGCGCCCCGTTTTTTGCTTGGTCAGGATCGCTTCCCGGCGTTTCCGGCTGACCTCGACCGGAATCACCGTCCGCTTTTCTTCCCATTCCCGGAAGGCCCATTCCGGTGCAGTAAGCGGTTCTTCCATGTGAGGAATGATCTGGCGCAGATACTTGCGAGCGGTTGGCAACGAGCAACCATATCTTTGCGCCATATCCTTGACCGTCACCAGCCGCTCCATTTATCCTGCCTCCTGTTCCACCAGCATCGATGCGCTAACTCCAAGCGCATTTGCGATTCGCTCGACTGTTTCCGGCTTTGCTCCACGATTGTTGTTCTCCAAGTCATGAAGATAAGCGGATGAAATATTCGCCCTGTTAGCTAATTCCTTCTGCGTCATCTTCATGGCTACTCGAAGAGCCTTAATCCGATACTGTTTTGATTTAGCCATTTGCAAGCACCTCCTTTCGTGAATAAGCTTATTATAAAGCAAGATTATCCGTTTGTAAACAGCTTATTTGAAATTCAGTTATTAAGAATTTGTTGCTTTTAGCTTACTGATGTTTTATAATTTAGCTAAAGGAAGGAGGAACTTCATAATGAACATTGTTCGTGAACTGCGTAAGAAAAAAGGTATACAGCAGAAAGAACTTGCTCTCGCAATAGGAGTCTCAGCCCCAACCGTTTCTGATTGGGAATTGAACAGGAAAGACCCAACCGGAGAAAGACTTAAAAAATTAGCTGAATACTTTGGAGTTGATGAACTTGTTGTTCTTGGAAAGGGAAACGTTGTCGGTAGCCCTGAACCGTGGGTTCCTTTAGATCCGAAAATTGCAGGAGAATCGGAAACAAGTCAAATCCTGCAATATATCGTCAATAGACTTGATCAGAAAACGCAATCGCCGGAAATGACTATTGTTACCGAAATGATGGGAAAAATGACGAGAGACCAGCAAAAGCAGGTTGTTGCTGTTATGAAAGCAATGTTCCCGGACATCCTTGAAAAGGCCACGAACAAATAAGAAAGGACAGGAAAAATGAAACCCGATTACGAAAGAGCCGCAACGAAAGCCCTTGAAGTCCTGATTTCAGAAGAAATCAACACAACGCCAATCATTCCGCTACCAGTTTTCAAAAGAATGAAAGGCGTTGGAGTCCTGTCCTTTACTGAAATGTCGAATATGTCAAACATTGAACGCCGGAGTTTTATGTCCCTGCTTGGAGCCAACCTTGATGCAATCACCCTGCACGTTGATCATCCGACCATCAAATACGTTGTAGGCTACAACCAGCGGTTGCCGTTCTATATGCTTCAGCGTGGCCTTGCAAAAGAACTGGGGCATATCGTTCTGGGCCATGATGGCAAGGCGAGATCGGAAAAGGTAAGAATGGAAGAAGCCTACTGCTTTGCACATCATTTCCTTTGCCCCCGTCCGCTGATCCACGCTGTTCAACAGTCCGGCATCCCGTTCACCGTTGAAGTGCTGGGAAACATGACAGGGTGCTATGAGCAATGTCTTTCCGGTATGCGGCAAATCCCCGGCGTTCATGTGCCGCCAGAGCTGAACCGGAAGGTTAAGGAACAGTTTCAGGATTGCGTGACGGAATTCATCAGCTTGCAAAAATACTTGAGCAAAGACGAAAATTCCGCAATCGCCGACTTTGGCTCATACATGGACGGGTACGAAGAATAAGGAGTGATTTTTATGAAAAAGGTCATTGCTGTTATGTTTGCTGCCGTGATGCTGTTTTCAGCCGCTTGCGCTGAAACTGATCTGTCTGGCCTGTCTTATGATGAACTTGTTGATCTCCAGAAAAAGATCAGCACAGAAATTATGAGCCGCCCAGAATGGAAAGCTGTTGAAATTCCTATTGGTGAATGGATCGTTGGGAAAGATATCCCGGAAGGGTATTATTCAATTATTCCACAGGGCAGTCTCGTTATTGTAAATGGTTACTCTGACGGAATAAAATCACTTTCAAACGTTTTGTTTACTTACGTTCTTTCTGAAGACGAAAATGTCGGCAAGGTTTTTTTGCCTGAAGGTTGTTTGCTGGAAAACAGCAGAATAATAAAACTTGCACCGCCTGTTTCTATAGGTTTCTGATATGGCACGCCAGAAAAAGGAGAAGGTCAAAAAACGTGCTGACGGGCGTTATCGGGTCAGATACAAAGGGAAGGAATTCTATTCGTCCATTTCATCCGATGACGCTATCGCACAACGGGAAGAATACAAGCAGATGGAAAAGGCAGGTCTGATCCACGATCAGACCGTAGCCGAGTATGCCATCCCGTGGCTGAAAAGGGCGAATCCGTCTGTTGCAGATTCCACCTACAAAGGGCTTGCAATCCACCTCCAGCACCTGATTGACGAAATCGGAAACAAACAGCTTTCTGAAGTAGTTCCTTCCGATATAAAAGGGGTTTATTCCAGCCATTACGCAAAATGCGCCAATACATATATCAAGGCTGCGAAACAGCTATATTGTGCCTTGTTCGATGCCGCTGTCAGTGACCGAATATGTCATTTCAATCCAGCACGGGAAAAAGGAGCAAAGCCGCACAAGGGAAACAAACCAAAGGAAAAAGTCTTGACCAAGCAACAGCGGACATGGATCGAGACACTTTGCACAGATCACCGGGCTTATCCTGCGGTTATGGCGATGCTGTACGCCGGTATCCGTCCACAGGAGATGAAAGCCATTGACATTGACCGGGACGTTGATTTTGAGAATAACACCATCACGGTTCAGGAAACGGCACACATTGACGGGCAAAAATACGATTATACGGAAGAAGGAAAGACGGATTGGAGCAACCGAACCATACCGCTTTTTCCACCCCTGAAAGCGGCTCTGAAGGACAAACATGGGTACTTGATCACCTCTGCGCACGGGGAACGGGTAACCATCCAGACTTGGAAAACAGCATGGAAATCGTATAAATTCTGCATGGAAACCGCCATCAATGGGATGCAAAAAAGATGGTACGGCAGGACAAAGGAACATAAAAAAATACTGGCAGATAAAGGGAAGCTGCCAGAATGGATAGAATTTAATATAGTGCCGTACACACTCCGTCATGCGTTCTGCCAGATGTGCCGGGACTCAGGCGTTGAGTTGAACACCTGCCGCCGCTGGATGGGTCATGCGGACGCAAAAATGATCCTGAAAGTATATGATGCAGTTTCCGATGATCGGTCAGAAGAAAACCGGAAAATGGTCGAAAAAAAGCTGTTTGGGGGTCAGAATGGGGGTCAGGGTCAGAAAGAAAGCTCTGAACCTGTTGAAAACAAAGGAGATACAAGCCCGTAACACTGCGACTGTTAACCGAAGGGTTATAGGTTCGAGTCCTATCTGGGGAGCAAAAAAACCCTTGGAGAATCAACATCTCCAAGGGTTTCTTGTTTGCTATCAAACGTGAAAAAAACGAAAAATAGAAAAACGATTGAGGGTCAAACGGGGGTCAGGTTTCGTCCCCGTCATGGCTGCGAACCAGACTGCTGAAAATCCTGCTCCGCAAAGCCCATTCAGATACAGAGATGGATTTTTCAGGGCATCAATCTCCTGCTGGCACATCTTGTCGAGGATAACCTGAGTCTGCTTCTGGGTGGCATCGATCACATCACGCAGAGCGGAAGAAATCGCCGCTCGGTCAGCACAGGCTTCGGTTGCAACCGTGTATTTCAGATCAGCCGTAGCCGCCCGGTTCTCGCAGCAGCAATTCGCAAGCTGACTCTGCAAAGCCGTCATACCAGCCGTGTTGGCAGTCTGGGCGGCAAAGCTCCGCTCAAGGTCTGCGAGCTGATTGGAATAAAGCTGCTGGGCAATCGCATTCTGTGCCCCGTTGACAGAAGCGTTTACGCCAGCAAAACCGCCACACAGGGCAGTAGCAACATCACCAAAACCGGAAGTGATGCTATTCTGGATGCCGGAGATCTGAGTTCCAAGCATCTGATCCCTGAAGCCGGAATTGATGTTCTGGCTGTTGTTCATCCACGGGTACAGGTCACCGCAGCCGAAGCCGCCCATGCCGTTGCCCCAACCGCCCATCAGAATGAACAGGAGTAAAATCCCATTATGTTACCGTATCGGCTTTTTATCCGATACTTCTAATGCTTTTATTCGCATTAGTTCAGCATATCTTTTCAACGTTTCCATGATTCCATGCGTCTCAGAACTCTTATATTTGAGTCTGATACACCGAAAACTTTTGCCATTTCCTTTGAAGATATTTCTGTATGCTTCCGTATGAATTCAACTTGCTTTTCTGTTAATTTCGCCCAAGGACATTTTTCTCCGTGAATTTGAAGACCTTTGTTTACAGCATGGTTTCTGTTTTGTTGATTCGAAACCCACTCCAAATTTTCAACACGGTTGTTCTCTTTATTTCCGTCCTTATGATTCACTTGAGGTTTGTTTTCTGGGTTTGGAATATATTTCTCAGCTACCATTCGATGAACAAACATCAATTTTTTCCCTACAGCAACTCGTAAATATCCCTTCCCATTTCTTTGTGGTTTGACGATTTTACCAGTAAGCTTGTTGATTACTTGGCCTTCTTTTGTGATTTCATAATCTTCAACGGAAAGCCTTCTGTAGACTCTTGGCATCGCAATCCCCCTCCATACTGATATTATAATATGTAGGGGATTATTTTGTAAACGTTGTTGCGGTCTCGTGGACGGATTATATCTTTTCACCGTCTATGCGTTGCCCCTGACTGTACTTAGCACAGCCTTCGGTTCGGGTTGGCATCTCAGCTTTCCCGCTTAATACCGCAATTTACCGTTGGCAGATTTGTTTACCAACCGTTTCCATCTCCAAATCCGAAGCCGCCATTGCCGCCAACTCCGGTCGGAGTTACCAGCATCGTTGTGCTGGTTCCTTCATCAGTAAGAGCCATTTTTTTGTTTCCTTTCACTTGATTTTATACTTCCGATCTGTGCACCGACCGGTTGTATCCATTGATATACAAGGTTTCCTTTACTTGACCGTTACTTGATACCAATCATTTTTTGAAGCTGCTGTGCCATTTGGACTGCCTGATTGTATTGATTCTGGGACACCTTTCCACTGTTCAGCAGTTGCTGAACCTGTTGTTTCGGATCACCTCGGAACATCTGTTGGAACTGCTGAAACTTCTGCATGATTCCATTCATCGGGTTCTGCTGTTGCATCATTCCGAACAAAGGGTTACTCATCTTCTTCCGGCTCCCTTCTTCTGCTTCTCTTTGTAAGATTGTCCACACGGTCACGAAGCGCCGTTATTTGCTCCGAAACAGCCTGTATTTCGTCTTTTGTTGCATAGCCCGATAAATCCCCGATCTGCGCCGTAGAAAGCGAATTTGCCGTGTTCTTGCCCGATTCTCGTATGGTGTAATCAAGCACCTTTATATTGGGCATCCCGGAAGCGTCTGCAGACTTGAGGTAGATTGTCTGACTCTCGCTATCCCACAGCTGCACAGTATTATTCGGTGCTACCAGATAAGCCTTTGCTCCGGCTTCGCCAGAAACCCAGATAATGCCGTTTTGTTGCACGGGCTGTTGCACGGGTGCAACCGTTGGCTGTTGGCCTTGCACCTGCGTGTAAGGTGGCGTGTAAGGCTGATACATCGGCTGGTAAGTCGCTGGGAATCCGTTGTTGAAGTATGCCATCAATTCACCTTCTCCCAATAGTATTGCGGAACCATCTGCGATGAATCGTAACTGTCAAATAGCCAACCGTCCTTGATAGTGGCGGTATGATTTCCAAATCCGAGAACGTAGGTTCCTGTCGGATGATCCTTGGCAAAATCCCCTGCTGTATAGCAATCCGGGCAAGTGTTCGGTATTACCGAACGGTTGAAACCGTGTTGCCGCAGGACGGCTCCCCAGACGGAATTGCTGGACGGCATATCGCCCATCAAATAGGCATTTTCAGCGATCATGGCAAAGGATGTTTCCCAATCAACGCCCAGAGCAACAGAAACAGCTCGGACGGCACAATCGCCAACATTTCTGCCAGTAGGGTTATTGTTAAACTGCTTCCAACGGCTCATTGCTGGCTTCCTCTACGCTCTCAACATACCGTTCAAATTCAGACAGTTTCCCGGCTTTTTTATGCTTTTTATACATAAACAGGGCAACTTCCCGGCTCATACCGCAGTCAATCAACCGGGCAATCAGCTTGTCCATCGTTCCACCTCCTGCCTGTATTTTCGCAAATAAAAAGCCCGTTCACGAGGTTGTGAACGGGTATCTTTACGGTAGTTTTATGGTAATTTACGGTTCTTTCTTCATGTCTTCCCGGATCAGCCGCTTAATATAACTCTGAATTGCTTCCTGCTTTTCAAGCCACTCAATAATATCCTTATCGGTTTTCAGGTTCAGTTTCAAGTGAAACTGCTTGGTGTTTGCTGCGTCATATTTCTTTATCGCTCTAAGTTGTGCTTCCGTTGCCATTTCAATCCTCCTTCATTGCTCCACAGGATCATCTGCACAGTACGTAAATACGAAACGCCATTTTATCGGTGCAGTAGAATCAATACACATCTCGTTTCCTTCACTGTCTTTCCTGATCCGCATCCACCATTCTGATCCATCGTACCAACGCTTGACCCGAATGCTTTTCTCTGTGCGCTTGATTACTTCAACAGGATCGTATCCTCTGTCTTGCGGATAGTATGACTTCCCAACCTCAAACTTCATTTTTTTCTCCAATCCGGGGGATTAGCCGCCCCCGGTCGGCATTTTGTTAGTTGATGATCCACCATTTATCAGGGGCAGTTTCCGTGACTTCCTCAATCCTTCCACCCGTTTTTTCCGCATACTGCTCAGCTTCATGTAAGGTGGAAAACCACCGCCCACCGTCTGTTTCCGTCCATACTATAAACATGCCGTTCTCTTTCTCCGGGGGATTTGCCGCCCCCGGTCGGCTTAATGTTATTTTGAATAATACATTTCAGTTGCGATGCTTCTTGCTTCCCTGTATGTGCATCCGCTGGCAACTTTCTCTTTCCTTCCGTGCAATGTAGAATAAATTGTAACGCTGTAGCCATTGTCTTCTTTTGCAATGGTTACCCGTTTGCCATCCTGTCGTTCGTAAATGGCTGAATTTGATGTCCTTCCGTAGAGTTTCATTTTGCTTTGCCCTCCTTCCATTCTTTTTTTACACTGCTTCCTTCTTCGATTCCAAGAGTTCACAGAGGAAACCAAATTGATCATCCCATTCCATCAGCCGGTCTTTCTCTTCGATCATAGTTTCGAGTTCACCAACAGGTATGCTGTTCCAATACAGCCATGCTCTGCGGTTTTCCGCATCTTCCCGTTCGATCTCCTTGTGAATCTTCAGTTTCTCCTTCATTGTCATAGCCCTCAACCTACCTTTCTCCGATGCTCTGGCATCGGCTACGAAAGCCGGTGTCCGGCTTCCGTCTGCCGAGGTCAGCTTACTTGTCAATCAACTTAACCCGGGTAAGGATCGTCTGGTTTACATTGTTGTATTCCTCGTGATCCTTGATCGTGGCTTTGATCGTGATCCTGTCCCCTTCGTCCGGGGACTCCCAATCCCATTTGGTATGCTTGTCGGAGTTAATGCCGCAGTAGCTCTCCGCATCCCACGGGAGTTCAACTTTCCGGGCAATGCTCCCGGTAGTTTTCCAGACCAGCGTGTTGCCGTCATCCGTTTTGAAAACGTACCCGGTGACGATTTCCGTTTTCCAAGGGGCGTTGTAGCAGGTTCGTTCGTAGGAAAATGTCCGGGCAAGTGTAACGGTCATCTGAATCTTGTCACCAACCTCGCCGAAGAATTCTCCTCGGTTGCGTTCGATTTCCGCAAGCCGCTCGGCTTCCTTCCGGGCTTCTTCTTCCTGCTTGCGCTGCCGTTCTGCTTCACGCTCGGCTTCTTCGGCTTCCCACTTTGCCCGTTCCTTCGCCCTCTTGGCTTCCAGCTTGGCGAGGTTCTCAGGGGTGTATTCCCGTTCTTCAGTGTAGAACCAACCCTTGCCGTTGCAGTCGAAGCAAACCCCATCGGCGTAGTTCCAAATGACCTTGCCCGTGTCTTGGCACTTCGGGCAATGGGAAACGATGCCCCACAGCTTGTTGCCGTTCTTGTATTCCTTCAGTAAAACCCGATCCCCGTACTTCATGCGATTAGCCCTCCTTCATTGGTTTATATAAGTATACACTAACATATGCAAAATGTCAAACTTTATTTAAAAAATCCCCGGTCTTTCAACCGGGGAGATGTCTGAACAGGGTATCTTCGCCTTTGTGTATCCGCTTCCTGACCGTCTTTGTTGTCATGCCCATTTCAAAGCCGATCTGCTCAAAGGTCATGCCGTCAATGAGCCGCATGGAAAGCATCTTCCGGTCATCGGCGTTGTGGATGTACTCCGAAATCAGGTCACGAATCTGGCTGTTGCTGTATTCCATGATCCACCTCCGTTACGGGGGTTATTTCCTTGATCGTATTCAGCCAGTTCTTTTCCCGGATCGTGTAGCCAACCACAAAGATGATGATTGTCAGAATAAAGGTCAGACAAACGGCAAGCAGGGCGTGAAACATCCTGCGGTTTGTGGTGGTCATGTACTCCATCAGGAACGGAATTGAAACCTGTTCCTTCTTTTCTTCTTCTTCCATTCTGATCCTCCTTTATAACAGCGTCCTCTGTCCTTCTCCCGGTAGACGCTACGCTCCAACCTGCATTTTTATTTCAGCATTCGCATCTCGTGTGCCTTCACGCTCTTGCTGGCAGGAGTCCCCTTTTTACTGTGTCAAATAACCATATCGTTGACCTCACCAATATGGTATAAATGCTTTTTTATCTCAATTTCGCCGGTTCAACTTCAGGCAGACCGGTGGCAATGCTGTTCAGGATTGACAGCACGCCAGCCAGAGCGGAAGCTGACAGCACCTGAAGCCAATTGACTTCGGTAATCAAGGCAGAAGCCCCGATAGATGCGATTGCAGCCTGTGCAATCGTCCGTACCGCCCGGATCAAAGCAGCCTTCCAGAATTCCTTCGTCATGTACATTCTCCTTTCAGTTTGGATCAATGCCCCGTTTTTCAATCAGGTACTTGTCAAGGTTGGTTTCTATGGTCTTCAGCTTTTCCCGGTCATTGCCGGATATCAGATGCTTGATTATGCCCTTCAGCGTCAGCAGGATTTCCGTTGTATCGTTCTGCGTGGCATCGAATCGGGCGTTCCCTTGCTGTAGCCGATGTTCAGCGGAAGTCATCCTTGCCTTCAAGTCCCGTATATCGGCGTTTATGGCTGCTATTTCTGCTGCCCGGTGATCCTTCCCCGTGAGCTTCCTCCATGCGTCCAGCCCCTTTGAAACAACGTTGATAGCTTCCAGAACGATCAGGATAACCGCCAGCGTGATAATCAGATTGCTTCCGTTGATGTTCACATTCGGCATCTGGCTCACCCCCTTTCTGGCGTTTTGTACGCCCCGGAATACTGGCTGATGATGGCATCCGCTTGATACTCCGTCAGATATGGAATATGCACCGTCCATAGCTGTGAAGGTTCGGGTTCCGGTGAAGGCTCCGGTTCTATCGGCTTCAGGAAGTCAGATTTCATCCAGCAGACCCATGTTGCACCACTTGGATCTGTCCAACGGATTCTGCACCAGAGTTCACACTGATTGTTGACCGTCCGGCTGATGATCTCCACTATTTCGCCGACAGGAATCCTTCCGGCTTTGCTCTGCCCGTAGCTCTCATCTGGCCCTTTTCGGGTGTTTACAGGCTTACCGTTTTCTGACCAAACAACGGCGTATTCTTTTTCCGGTACAGGTTCCGGTGTAGGCTCTGGCGATGGCTCCGGCTGATCCCCGGTGTGATAATTGATTTCCTTCGGAAGCAGTCCGACCCGGTTCCAGCCGCCGTTGATCGACTTGTTGTGATATTTGCTTTCTGCAACACCACCACGGGATTTTGAAGAATGGATTGCACCTTCTCCCCGGTTTCCGGTACATAGCCCGATGTGTGATGCGTTGCCCAGACCATCCGGCTTGTACTTGTCCGGCTCACCACCGTCATGTTCCAGAATGAATAGGAAAGCTCCATCCGGTGTTGTGCCGTATTTACGGACACATTCTTCAGGCGTTCCGACCCAGCCTTCGTTGTAGCACTTGCGAAACCAAGCGTTGCTCCCGGCAAGGTCAATTTTCCAGCCGCAATCAGCAAGGCATTTCTCGACAAAAGCCTGACAGTCCATCACGCTATACGGCGTGCCGAGATATTGGAAGCCAACGTTACCAAGTTCTTTTCCGTCAACCATTTTCTTCGCCCTCTACTTCAGGTTCAGGTTCGGGTTCGGGTTCGGGCTGAGGATCAGGTTCGGGTTCGGGTTCGGGTTCGGGTTCCGGTTCAGGCTCTACAAATGCCCGTCTGTAGTCTCCTATCATGCCGTTGTTATCCATCATGATGGCGGCATGGTAGGTCAGAGAATCGTTATCCAGATCTGCGGCAATGATTCCGTACCAGCGTTTTACAGCGTCATTGTAGTCCGTGTGAATCTCGACTGAATTGTGCATTCCTTCTCCGTCTTCGGTGATCCGAATGACCGGGTAAAATGCCGTGTGTTCCTCACGAAAATCGTGGATTTCGCTCAGCACCCTGTTCGTCAGCCTGTCAAACACCATACACAGACAATAGGTCGTGTTGGCATTCCCTTCATCTGCGGCAAGGATGTTGTGGAAGCGTGTCTGAGCTTCACGCAACGTATCCTTGTATTCGATGGAATGGGCTTCGGTAGCACCACGGAAGTAAATTCGGACAACTGCGTAATCTTTCATTTGGTTTCATTCCTTTCTATGTTTTTCCGGTTTTTCTGACCCGGAGAACAGGCTTTCAAGTTATTTTGTTACTGGATTAAATGCTTCCTGTGAAAAAATTGATACAAACCCTTATTTTTCAACGGTTTCAGGTTTCTACTGCGTTAAATTGACGCTTGCTACCTCCCCTTTCTGCATGGTATTCTGAAAGAAAACCGCATCAGGAGGGATACCACATGCCACGCAAGAAAACGCCTGAAGAGACTCACTGCCAGAAGATTTCTATCAGCTTCACCCCGGAGCAACTGAAAGAGATCTTGGATTACTGCCAGCGCAATGAACGGTCAATCGCCTTTGTCATTCGCCGCGCTCTGGCTGAATGGCTTCCGAAGCACAAGGAAGACCATCTGTAAGGGTTCTCCGTCAAGCTATAACCATATGGTTGTCAAGCCGAATGGTTATTACGACCTCGGAGAGGACTCGCCTTGGGTGATCTGTTTATGCCCGTCCTCGGTACGCTGACAAACGTCCTATTAACCAAGCCGCCCCCATAGTGTGCTGTCCGGTCTCATTGTCCTATGTTCTGTCCTACATGAATAATTGCTACCGCTACATAATGTTACGTAGTTAAATGCTTCTTTTAAACATCAACATATAAAAGATCAATATAATTATAGTCCCCCGGTGTCAAATTAGACGAATATGTACTCTTGATATAAAGCTTGAAAACATCGCTTTGATCATATCCGCAATGTTCTATTGACACCAAAAATGGCCAGCTAATGACATCAGTCCCTAATCCTACTATTCGCATTCCGTTAGGAATATTTATAGTGTAATCATGTTCACCGGGCAGTATTGAAGATGGCCAGTTGATTCTATGTATTTTAATTATTGAAGCATTTAATGCACTAACGATCCCATTTATCGCCCCCTCTGTTATCTCCGTCAAGTTCGTGTCCACCACGAATGTTTCACCCTGAAGGATATCCGTCTTGGCAAAATAGTTACCCCCTTTCCAAATCACATACTTGTCTTTCTGAATGCTCTGGCTTGCAGTATCGCCATCTTGAACAATACCAAGGTTACGGTATGGCAAGGCTGGTGCCTGATCGAAACCCATTCCAAGACCTCCTTTCTGTAATTGCTGAACAAAATATTTCTTATTTTAATGCAAAAGCTGTCCAAATAAATTTCCATTCACTGATATTAGAATGTCTAGGTAGTATGCCAATTTTAAAAGAAGAGGTTGTTATATCAGATAATTCATATGTTGAATTAACACCGTTTCCTGTAGGTGATATGACAATAGTTGGAATAGTTTTAAATGTCGTTCCATATTGTATGGTCTTTGAATAATATGTATCTTTATACGACTTACCCATATCATCATTACCAGAAACTACTTGTAAATAAGAAGCATTTAATACACCGTCTTCATCATAATCAAACAAAGAATCGCTCATCGTAGTCCCTTGCAGAATTGCCGCTTTGGCCTTACCAGTCCTGCCATGCCATGAAACATACTGCCCAGCCTCAATTGAATGAGCGGCTGTATCGCCACGTTCGATGATGGCGAGGTCGTTTTCGTTAAGTGAGGGTTTTGGAAAATAAGACATAAGAAAGACCTCCTTTCTATTATTGAATTAAGTGCTTCTTTAATTAGTCAACTTGTATTCCGAAAATTTGTAAGACAGTTAAAAGCACTGCTCCAATTCCGGCAAGTATAAACCAAAATCGCCAAATCTTATAATCGTTCATTCACCATATAGCCAACCACATAACAATACAATTGGTATTTCCTGCGGCACCATCACCAACCTGTACATAAAACCCAGTATTGTCTTTGTTATACACCGTAACAAGTTTATCATCAGTACTCGCTTGCCCCACGCCTGTGCAAAGAATTGCGCTTGGCGTTGAAGAATGATTTCTATTGAAAGAGATTTTTTGTCTTGTTATGGCGCTTGGAGTTGTTCCAAATTCAATATCAGAAAACGGTAATGAATTTCTTAATTCAGTGATTCCAAGCGCATCCTGCGCTCCCTGAAGCGTACTCGCCCCAGTCCCGCCATTGGCAATCGGCACCACCGTATCCTGAAGGACTACGGCAACCTTCCCGTCAGCGTTGTCCAACGGAGTCACGGTTCCTGAAACAGCGCCAGCAGGAACACGCCTTGAAGTAAACTTCAGTCCGACAATAGCCCCGGAACTTTCAGCTTTGCTGACCTTGATACCATCCGTGGCATTTTCGATGGATTCATCGAATTCAACGAAATCGTGGGACGTGGCAGAAATAAACGGGCTTTGGAATACTGCTTCATACAGCCCATCATTATTCAAGCTCCAATCAGCCACAGCCACCGTGAATGGAACATCCCGGATCGTTGGCAGGGCTGTCTGCTCCGTAATGATTGCCACGCTTCCGTCTTCGTTATCAATCACACGGATTTCGCCTTGAAGCGTTCCCACAGGCTGAACGGTTGTGGTGAAGGTAATGCCGCCGTATCCTATAGCCTTTGCCCAGCTCAAATCTCCCCTAATGGCTTGCCTGAAGCTGTCCGTGTACTCCACAAACTCCACGCTTGTGGCTGTCACATATGCAGACGAATAAGTAGCCGTATAAAGCCCGTTTGCAAGCGTCCAGCTATTCGCTCCGATGCTGAACGGAACAGTGCGGAGCGTGCCGCCTGAAGCAGGAGCCGCACCCCATGATCCATCGCCCCGGAGAACCTTGTCCTGATCGCCAGCGGCAGGAGCAGGAACGCTACCGATAGCACCCGGCGTTGTGGCTGTTGCTCCGGTCATAACAACAGACGGGTCACCCGGATCGCCTTTGTCACCCTTTTCTCCCTGCTTGAGCTTGAAATTAAGATGAGGTTCTTCCGGTGTTCCGGTCACGGTCACTTCCGGGTTCTGTGTCGGCGGCACAGACTGCACCGTGCCGATCTGGATATTCGGAGTGTGACCAATCGGGCCACGAGGGCCAATTTCCTCAATCAGCAACTCCATCTGCTGTTCGTCAATGATTTCAAGGTCGATGTCAATCATATTCAGTTCGCTCATTAAACATCGCCCTCCGTTTCTACCACCACGAATTTCGCAATCCGTTTCGGGGTTTCCACCCCGTAGCCATCAATCGGTATTCCGTCACCATCCAACACAGCATCCCGGATGAACCGGATATCATAGCCATAGGCTCCGGGAGCAAGGTTTTTCGTCATGGCGTTGGCGAATTCCACAACCACAACACCTTCGACCGGAGTCATAACCCGGATTATCACAGGAATCTTGTTCTTCTTGATGGTGAACAGCACCCTGTCATCCGAACCCGGTACATATTCACTGTCCCGGCTGTGTACGGTGATCTTCAGCTTCCCGGTATCACCCTGCGGAATGTAAATGTCATTCCCCTCAAGCCACAGCATTCGTTTCACCTTCTTTCTGCCAGACCTCAAACATCAACCGAGAACCTGATATATCCGTGATGAAACAGGCCACATAATCGGTGAGGACTTTCCCGGTCTGCTTGTCCTTGTCATGCTCGTAGGCATAAGCCGCAAGGTAAGCGTGGAATGACTGCTTTGCCGCTCCGAAATTGTCAGTATCGGCGGCATCTTTGACTTCAATTCCCTTGTCCCACACCCATTCGCCGGTCGATTTTTTATAATGCCGGATGCGGTGCATAAAGAACACGCCTTTATCTCCCATGACTGCTCACTCCTTTCTTTACGCCGTGCGCTTCCACATATACACGGCCTGATAAGGCGGCATGATGCTGAAAGCCGCTCCACCACCAGCGTTTGCCGTGTATCCGTCAACACGCATACCGTTGCCGCCTGTAGTTGAACCAATCATACCCTTTGCAATCCAGCCATCAGAGCCAGCATCGTTATAATGGTTATATCCGTGGTTGTGGCTGGGCATTTCGTTGTATGTCAGCGTATGCGTTGCGCTACCACCTGTTGATCCGGCTGTGTATGTTTCATCCGCACCAATCAGGAATTTGCCACCCAGAGACTCCCATGTTGTACCGGGGAAAAGTTCTCCCGGGTTAGTGCTGTCCACGCTCTGGTAAATTGAGCCAATAGGGTGCATGATGTTGACAAACATCTCGCTGATGACTTCTTCCTGCGGATTGAACGGGAATTCTGCGTCAGGAAAGATCATTCTTGCGGCTACAACAGCCGTTGCGCTGGCTTGCTGGGAAACAAGACTTGCCGCCAGACATTCTTCGATTCTCGCAAGCAATTCTTCAATGCTGGGAATGATGTTTGTGGGATCGGCAATCACATCCGTCTGCCCACGGAAAACCTTTGCAACACAGGCCCCGACCGTTGTGCTTCCGATCTTGATGACGATGCTCAGCATCCCCGGAACAGCGTAAGCTGTAGCAGGAAGGACAATGCTCGCTTTGCACCCGGAAGAAAGCGTTCCCTCAACAACGATGGTTTCATCATCATCCCGGATAATGTAGCCATAAACCGTGCCGGTCAGCCGTGGCGTGTTGCCATTATCCGTGATTTCAACCCCGATCAGGTTGCTTTCATCGTCTCCAAGAAACAGCGTTCCCGGAAGCTGTTTGACCGTAATCGGCTTTTTCAGGTCACTTTTCAGCCATGTTTCGTAGACTGCCATTTACTCAGCTCCTTCCTCATACTGCCGTTCCGGCATGTTTATACCAGCTTCCCCACGTTGCAGATGTCCTTCGCCGGATATACATTGCGCTTGCCTGATACAGTTTCTGGACAATGACATTCGACCCGATGCTGGACACTTCAAGCTCCGAATCAGCCGATTCCGCATCGCTGGGCTTGTTGCTCATCGCCGAAGGATTCAGAGCATAAAAGCCTTCATCCGTCATGGCGTTGAAGTCCGTTATGCTGGTTGTGTTCCGGGTTACAACCAGCCTTGCTCCGGCTCTGACCTTCAGCGTTTTGTTTGAACCGTGCAGGTCAATGCCCGTTGATGTTATATCCGTGCCAGCCTGTTTTGAGTACCGGTTCGCCAAAGCTGAAGACACATCCGAAATATCCCGGTTCACCTTTTCCTTCAGACCGCCGTTGCCGTATATCTCCGTGCTTTGGCTTTGCAGGATGGAAGCTGTTGATTGTTCTTCCTCTTCCGACAGCGTGATGGATACCAGATTCGGGTTGCCGTACACATCGCCCCACGAAATACCGACTATGGTTTCTTCTATCGGCTCTGTTTCGGATGGAACAATCAGCCGGTACAGCTTGCCGATTTCAAACTGATCCAGACTTTCCCCGGTAATGCTGGAAAGGTCAATTCCGTTTATGCTCACCGAATAGCTGGGATGCTGGTGCTTTTCCAAGTAGCTGGTTGCGATGACAACGGCCTGTTCGTAGGTGTAATCCGACCCGTCAAGGGCTTTCTCAATAATTCCATACTGCTCTATGGTTTCGGCATCCATGTAGGACTCCAAAGGATCATCAGACAGCCCTGTGAGCCACACCCTTGTGCAAAGCTCGTTGTCGTTCTTTTGAATGGTCACGCTGGCGATGTTCCGGGAAAGCCTTCCTTCAGCCGAAACCGTCTGCTCCCTTTCCCTGACATTCCACGTCCACGGCGTTGTGGTAAAGTCAAAGGTCAGCATTGCGGACGGAACCAGAGCAATCAGGCTGTTCATCATCTGAAGCACATTAGAGTAGTTGCCTGAGATAACCACATCAGCGGTAACATCCACCGTTCCCATCTGCCACTTGCTTCCGGAATAATGGGAAAAGACCGTCAGAAGGGCATCTTCAAGAGAAAGCGTCTGCTGTTCGATCTCGCCCTTCACGATGTAGTCACCAACCTCGCAGATGGCGTGTTCAAGCTGCACAACATTGGACACTTCACCATAGCCAATAGACGGCGTTTTTGCCCGGAAATACCCGGCTGATCCGTTTGCCGTATACATTTCCACATAACTGCGGAAAGGCACGCTATCGCCCGGAAAAAGGGTCATTTCTGCGGTGCTGAGCGGCACGATCTGTTCATCAATGCTCACGCTGAGCGGACGGATTCTGCGGACTTCGTTTCCGTCATCGTCAATCAATCTTGGATACGGGATCATAACCACAACCCCCTAACCTTGACAGTTGTCAACACGGATTCATCCGCTTCCACAGAAACGGCGTTTTTCTTTCCG
>Ga0326514_10000152_pt1 | contig 42598 bp, 66 predicted proteins | sample 3_2548_0518_D_FD_203653 | JGI IMG/M metagenome (GOLD analysis project Ga0326514, IMG submission 203653) | Bovine rumen microbial communities from UC Davis, California, United States - 3_2548_0518 | ecosystem: Host-associated > Mammals > Digestive system > Stomach > Rumen | place: USA... | reverse complement strand
TCTAATGTTTTACAACTTAATTCGTGATTATCATTATGATTGTATATAAATTTTAATATTTTATATTCTTCTATATCTGCATATTTTTCGTCTAAAAGTTTGAAAAATTCTGGGTTAGTATACATTTGATAAAGTGATGGTTGAATCTCATTAAAAACTTTGCGAACGAAGTTAGATATTTTTTCGTCATTGCATTCTTTTTCAAGATTAAGTAATTGCCTAGAAAATCCTTTTCTTCTCATGCTTCCTAATTTAACTGCGGGGATAAAAATATCGTATTCATTTTTGTATTTTTCCATATGTTGTAATATAGTCGCATATTCTCCAAAAGTAATTTTGTGTAGAATTATGAATTCTAATTCTCTTAAAGGTGTAAATATTGATGCTTTTAAATCGTAAAAATCTTCACAATCTTTTCGTGGTTCTATCTTAAATCTTGTAATTTTGCTGTAATCTATAAAATCTCCATTAAATTGATTGTCACTATTTGTTAAAATTAACATATTATTTTCCTCCTTCTAATACATTGGTGTTTCATTATCCGCAAACACATTAAATTCTTTTTCCATAGTCTCGGGCAATAGTCCAATTTTAGTCATGTAATAAATCCCATTGCTTTTATGAAATTCTTCATTATATTTTTCTTTTAGTAATTCTCTAATTGCCTTTACTCCCATTTTGCCTTGATTTTTATTGTATATTTTGCAATACTGGTCATAGCATCTCATAAATGAACTTTTTTTAGTCTTAATGTCTACGTCGTCTGTGGTTACACAATATTCTTTTATAAAAGTTAGAAGAGTGTTATTATCTTCTTGATATTTTTCTAAAGTTGCTTGCATTCCTGGCGTTCTTTCGATTTTGTAGTTATTATCAATCAAACGATATAATGCTTCGAGTGATTTTTTAATTATTGCATCTTTTTCTTTTAACATTTTATCGAAAAGCATACTATCTTGTTTTTCTTTCGGTATTCTATTTACACAAGCGATAGGAATTATTCTATCATAAACCCATTCCCCCTTATCTCCTCCAAAAGATGGTAAATCGTTGCAATTAAACCAAAGAAAACCTTTATAAAGATAGTTTATTCTTCCTCCAAATTTGAACTCAATAGATATATAGTCTCCGCCGGTTGCTTGTTTGAAGATACTCATGTCAGCCACGTGCTGGTAGCTCATATCATTACAACCAACCAATCTTTTCCCATACATAGCAGATTTTCCAAATTGTTTATTTAAATCTTCTAAGTCGGCAGTAGAAACATTTTTTTCTCCAATAAAATTTTCAACTAATTTTTTTATTTGAGATTTTCCACTATCACCCTTGCCTACTAAGAATAGTGATTTTTTAGTTCTGAAACCGTAAACATTGCTAATACTAAGCCCCATTATTTGCATAAGAACTTCAATAGTCTGGGGGTCATGATTGCACAAAGTTTGAATATATCCATCAAAAACGGGGCTTATTCCATCAGATGCTTCTATATCTTTATAGTTAGTAGGTATCTGAATTGTAGATATATATTTAGGGTCGTGAGGTAGTAATTCTTTTGTTCTTATATTAAATATTCCGTCTTTAAAATTGATAATATCTTCATCGGCATTTATTTTAGACTCATCAACAAACATATCATTACAAATCATATCAGCATATACTTCATCAACAAGTTTTTTATTCCTAAGCAGTTGGGGGATAAATATCCTAATAGCAGCTTTAAACTCATCAGAAGACATCTCAACATAGACACCCTTATTATAAATGAATATTTTATATTTATTACTTCCGTCGCTGCTTTTAGCAATCATATAATTGAAGATTTTCTTTCCATTATATACACCATTTTTTAACCAGTTACTAAGTATCATTGGATTCACAGTTGTTTTCTTCCCATCAAAAACCACCCATGGGACATTAGTTCCTTCTTGTAATTGATCCGTATGAAAATTTATTTTTATCGGTTTACTGTTATCATATGGAAATATTTCTGGAATTTTGCATTCAGGGGCTGTTTGTTTGTTTACTGGAATTATTTCTGCTCCCATTTTAATTCTCCTCCTTTGTTAATATTATTTTGTCAGATTGCAATTCTGCTTTAATTGGACTACCTTTCTGTATATCCATACTTTTACATACTAAAGTTGGTATTATTACTCCTAGCGAACTACCTATTTGTGTTATTTTTGTATTGATTTTTATTCCTTGCTCTTTCATTAAATCACCTCCTTAATTAGTATAATTTTATTATAATCTTATTATAATAAAAAGTCAATATATTTTTTTAAAAATATAGAAAAATTTTTTATGAGTGAGGGGGCAACAAAAAAACTTGCCCTGAAAATGGGTGTTTTTGCCCTGAAAAAGGGGTGTTTTGCCCTGACCTTGCCCCGAACGAATGTTGATTTTACGCCGTTTGTCGAACTTCCAGGGCAAGTAGGGCATATTTTTAAATTCTATATATATAATATATATACTATATACATAATATATTATGTTAATTATATTTTATAAAAAAGGTTTTTAATCAAAACTTGCCCTGATGCCCTAAAGTCTGTATCCCAATAAAATCAAGCAAAATGCAAAAATCCGATTTTTGGTTTAGGGCATGTTTTTTATTTTTTTGCCCTAAAAATACTTTTTAGCCTCTAGAAGATGGATATTATGTATACCTATTTAGAGGCTTTTAGATGTATCATACATTTAGATGATTATGTGGTTGCATTTATACTAATTTTCTGCTATAATTTTATCAGACAGGGGGTCATATAATGAGTAAAAATGTTAATAATATCGGTAACAGAGGTTCTGTTCAAAAAGCTATTCAGGATCTCGATTTAGAATATAGAAAGAAAAAAATTGCTTTTGCCGTTCAAGTCTCTAAACTTAATACAGGAAGAGTTACTACCCCAGAAGAAATGCGAGACAGAATTGAAAAAATGTTTGAATTATGCATTCAGACAGGGAATACACCTTCTTATGAAAGTATTGCTGTTGCTTGTGGATTACCTATTCGTACTTTTTATGATATGAAACAACGGAAAGTTCAAAGGATACGCCGAATATTCGCAAATCATCAAAGAAGCAAAGGATACAATTGCATTTATGGAGAGCAGTATGGCGGTTGACGGTAAAATACCGGCGAACGTTTGGATTTTCCGTGCGAAAAACTACCTACGGAATGCGAGACAACGTAACAATTGAGGCTGTTTCAAACCAGTCAGGGGATATTCCAAACCAGACAGGAGGTATACTAGATGCGTTACCAGATGTACCAGTTATTGAAGGGGCGCGCGTGGATAATACTGGAAACGATGCAGGAGCAATCAGCCAGACAACCGTAGAAAAGGCAGTAGAAAAAATAAAAAAAGATTCAGCAAAATAACCAAAAAGATCAAAAAAAGAAGCGGATAAAAAATATTTTTAAAAAACAAAAAAATCCGCTTCTGGTATTGCAATTTACAACATATAATGTTATAATAAATACATTCTTTTTTCAAAAACTTTATTCTATGTAAAGAAGATAAAAAATACGTCTCAATCGTAATTTTATAACTTTCCTTTACAAGTATCTTGTAGCAGCTTAACGGCTGCTATTTTTTATTGTAAAAAATAAATATAAAGTTACCATAGTTTGATCCTTTAGAGAAAAAAAGAGCACAATTCAAATTCCGCTTCTAAATATATTGAACAATCAAATCAATCTTCTAACAGACTTATGAATTAGTTTCAAACAAAAATATTTTTTTCACACGCGCGTGCGTGCGCGATAACAAGAGCCAGCCGTGACAATGCTAAAGAGCCGATTTAAAATATTGTAGAACCATTACAATATTATTATAGCATTGCGAAAATGTTACAAAAATATTACTTATTAAAATGGATTTTAAGAGGGACTAAAAACAAAAAGATATATAATATGATCATAAAAACATAGAGGCTTAAAATTCAATTTTGGAAGTCAAAAGTTATCAATCTCAGCAATAATAAGCAACACAACTCAAAAAAATGTATAAACCGTTTATGTCAACAAAATTCATTGCACATAACTCTAATTTTGTGTAAAGTTTTGACAAAAAATAAAATATAATTATCATAAAATACTAATGTAACAATATCTAAACACATCAGAATGGAATATAAGCGTTGACAATATACAGAGTATATCAATATACCCCCAAAAATAAAAACGGCTTAAAAACGATTATCAAGCCTTGATTATGTAAACCAATATAGACAATAAAAAAAGACTTTTTGAAGTCTCTTTTTATTTATAATGTTTTGATGCTGATATTATAATCATAAACGGAAATAATACTATTAATATTATTGCAAAAAATATATTTAAAATTATTTCTTTTTTTGCTTCTTTTTGTGCGTGTCGTTCCGCTTCTGCGCTTAGTATGTTTTGTAGTTCTTGAGTTTCTGCAGCTTGCTTGACTTTGTAAAGCTTTTGCGCCTTGTTATATATTGAGATATAATTGTCGTTCAAAATGTAAAAGTATTTCTCTTTTGATTGTAATTTGCGTGGAGATTCACTTATTGTCTGTTGTATGAGTACCCTAGAGGTCTCAACATCTAAAGGCTCTGAGCCTTCCAATAATAGATCTAAGATTTTTTCCATTAAGCTGTGTTTCAATTCGCTAATAGTTATGCTTTCCATTATTTTTCTTGCTTCTTGCTGTTCTTTCTCTTGTTCTTTTCTTAATGTTCTTATATCAATTCCCATTCTATTCAACTCCTTTTATTTTCTCCAATTCGCCATCCTCTAAAATGTTACCCGTTAAGTTATCAAAATAGATTACATCGTCGCCAATGTGCATTGTCGAAATTCTGGAACTGTCGAGACTAGAAGTAGAAGCATTAAATCTATTTTTTGCGTGACTTAGCCTTCCCTTGACGTAGCTTTCAACCTGCATCCTGATTATAACGTTATAGCTTAATTTTTTCAACCTGTTGCGTAAAAAAGTAAAAGTCGTGTTTGTCTTGAAGTTTACGGCGTTTGCTGCGATTTCTAAAGCTTCCGCAACCGCCTCACGTACCCCAGGCTTTGACTTGATGAAGCCTTCAACGTTGCAAATTGCAAAAGCCTCATCGTATGAAATAGGTTTACTTAGTGGATCGTCTTGGTTAATATTATCATTATAACGTTGTATATATTCCCCAAGATTTTTGCGCCCTTCCTCTGTTGCCATATTATAACATTCTTTGTTTTTAATAACTAAAGTTTCCATTTTTTTACCCTCCATTTTATAACTTTTATACGTCTGCTTCGTCATAATTTTGCGTTGGTTCAATATCTGTTAAAGTATAAGCCCAAGAAGTACCAAAATGACGCACGCCTAAAATATATATGCCTAATCTTCTATGATAATACACGACGCCCAACTCATCGCCAACTTTTTGCAAATCATCCTCATTAAAATATCCGTTAACTATAAAATATTGGTATACATCCGTGTAAGTGTCATTCTCTTCATCATAATCAGAGCCAGCTACAATCTCTAACTCTTCAAAATCTTTTATGATATTATTACATAAAATCATGTCACAAAAATATCTTTCCACTAATGTTTTATAACTTATTTTATTATTTGCTTTTTCATATTCATTTAAATTTTCCATATTTACGTACATTTTCATATTAACCACCCTTTAGCCTTTCTTTTTTATTTATTTTTTATTTATTTTTGTTTATTTTTTATTTATTACATAGTTTATAACTTACCTTAGCGAACATATAACCAAGCCCCCAAGATAAACTTATCGTTATACTACTATATAACGTCAATACTTTTAAAGCCTCTTTAAATTCCCATATACTCACAAGATCACCTCCCCTCTTCTGTAGTATGTTGTTATATATAAGACTTTTAAAAACGGGCTTTTCTACTTTTCCAATAACACCATTTCGCGTTTTTGTTTAAGTCTTATCTATTAACTGTATATAGTATATCATCTGCGTAGTACTTTGTCAATACTTTTATACTAAAAAATAAATATTTTTTATTATTATTTTATAGCTTATGTGCACAGTGCTACTATATAATATAAGTGCTGTTCCCTTGCTGTTTACATTTATTATTATAATATTATTTATTTATTTTGTCAATACTTTTTATAAAAAATATTAAAATATTTTTTTGCTGCTATCTTATTATTATATTCATATACATGTATATGTATATTCATATATACATATATGTATATATATATTTTTTTTATGGGCGTATACATTTTATACATCTACTCTTGTCCTTGCCTTGTATTTGTTTTTAAAAATAAAAAAAATAAAAAAAATATACAAACAACGACGTATTTGTTGTTATATCTTGCCTGTTCTTTGCAAAAAAAATATTTTTTTATTCAACCTTGCCCCTATTTTACCCTTGTTGACATAAGGCGGTGTCTACCCCACGTCCGCCCGTCTTCTCGTATTAATGCCACCACATTAAATATTGTTTAAGTGAAACGAAAACAATATATGACGATGGACGGAGTGCAAGTGTAGTACCGCATTAGATATGCAGTATATTTAGATGGGATGTGTATTTTTTTATAAAAAATAATAAAATAATCCTTGACAACGCCACCACATAATGTTATAATAAATATGTTAAAAAAAACGACAGTAGTTTGTTTTTTATAATGGAGTTTAGCCAAGTGGTAAGGCAGTGGGTTTTGATCCCACGATGCGGTAGTTCGAATCTATCAACTCCAACCAGTAGGAGCAGATATAAGTTCGATTCTTGTAATCACTGTTTAAGTTGTTGCAAAAACTTAAATAAATTTAGTTTAATGGTAAAACAGTTCCGCAGTTAACTGTAAAATATATGCACGTATTAGTTTAAGGGATAAAACGTATATTCATCCCCTTTTCCACCTAGATGAGTATAAGATGCAGTTTGATGCTGCGTATGTGCAATAACCTTTTAATAATATAAATTGAATGCTTTAATGGAATAAGCGTATTTATAGCATTACATTGAGTTTATAGGAGGTAAAAAATGGATATACGAATAATAAATAATGAAAATGAGGTAATTAACGCCACCACTTTAACATTAAGGGCAAGAAACGTGTTTTTAGTAGGAGTAACAGTAAGTGAAAACCCAAAAGAGGTGCTAATTGAACGTTTTAAGACAAAAGAAGAGGCAATATATTGTTTAAAAGGAATAATTGAAGGAATCAAAATGGCAAGCGATGTTCAAAGTGATAGCATAGTCATTGATTTAAAGGAAAACAAGGAGCAAAGTTGTGATGGAAAATGTGAAAACTGTAAAAAGGAGCATCAGGATACCAACGGAACTGAATGATGTACTTGTAAATGACGCTTTTAGCCGAAAAAAGACGGTTAATCAAGTCATTTTAGAAGATTTAGGGCAATTAAGAGGAATGAAAATTGAAGAAAGAAGGCGAGGAAGACGATGGAGATAGTTATAAAAGCAGTCGGATGGATCTTGGCTTTTTTCTTTTATATTTTTACGGTAGTACTATGCGGGTTTATGCCTGAGATAATGAAAAAGGAGACTACAATTGGAAAGATTTTTCACGTAATAATAATTATATTAGGAGCAGTAATGTTCTTTTTAATCGTAGCAAAACTAAAGTAAAGAAGGTGGCTAGTTGGAAGAAGAAATCAATTATAGTATAATAGAAGCGGAAGTCAAGAAAATAAGATATAACCTAGCTAATACAGAACTGAGTATAGATAAAAGACTAATACTTTTAAATATGCTTAGATACGATTTAGGACTGTTAGAAGATAGGGATAAAGTACAAAAAGTCGTTTATGACTATTCTTGTAAAGATTTAAAGTATTCTGAAAGCGTTGAGATAGGTCTTGCAATAAGTTTTACTATAAATGATGAAATAAGAAATGCTGATGCACTTGAAATACAGCAAGAATTGTATAAAGTTATGCAAGAAACATATTATTATTTAGCAAGGTATTTATTTGAGTATTTTTTAGTTGCATTAGAGTTTGGAATACCTCCAGAGGAACAATTTATTGCACCAAGAACATCCGTACTTAATAGAGTTGCAAGACAATATTCAGTTTTTTACTATAGAAAAGATAGACCAATAATGACAGTAAGTATGCCTCAACGGAACAGGAAAAACTCAGATACTAAAAGAATTCCTGGCATGGGCTATAGGTAAAGAACCAGCTAAACCTAATATGTTCGTAAGTTATTCAGCTGCTATTGCCAAGGACAAAGGTTTCAATCGGGATAGATGCCATAATAAATGACGATAAAGGCAACTTCGGTAAGATATTTCCTAAGTTAAGGGAAATATATCGTAGTGCTGAGACCTTATCACTTGATTACACAGATGACCCAAATAGAAAGAAACCACATTCAGAATATACATTATATTGCGTTGGATTTGATGGCTCAGTAACGGGACGTACGAGGGCACACAATATTTTAGCTTGTGATGATCTTGTTAAAGATATAGAAGAAGCAAGCAATAAAGATATAATGGATAAGAAGTGGATTGAATTTACAGGAACACTTAAAAAGCGTATGCAAAGAGATTGCAAGTTACTTTTAAATGGAACAATATTCAGTATCAACGACCCATTAAGTAGGGTAATATCCTATTATGAGGAACATGCACCAGAGCGACTAATGAGAATAAGAATACCAGGATTAAATGAAAATGACGAAAGTAATTTTAATTATAAATATGGATTTGCAATTACAACAGAGATGTTCCATGAAGATAGAGATTTAATGGATCCCGTATCATTTAGTTGCCTAATACAACAGGAGCCAATGGAACGAGAAGGCATTTTGTTTGACGAAAAAGAATTTAGAAAATTCAACTTGCAAAGTTATGAAAAAACGGAAGGATATATAAGAACAATTGCTTTTTGTGATGTTGCATGGGGGCGGAGATGATTACTTATCAATGCCAATTGTTGATGAGTACGAAAATGGAGATTGTTATTTAATTGATTGGTATTTTATAAATAAAAAAGATAAAACTATAACTCAACCAGCAGTAATATCGAAGATTATATCACACCATATTACTAGAGCTTGTTTCGAAGCTAATAATGGTGGAGATGAATATAAAGATGCTGTAAAACAACGAGCCGAAGAACAAAATTATAAAGATTGTTATTTCGATACAAAAAAAGCACCGACAACCAAATCAAAAACTGATAGGATTCTAGCAAGGCAAGCAGAAATAAGAGGTAGTAGAGCAGCAAAATACAGACTTGTAATACCAACAAGAGAAAGTATAAAAGGCGACAAAATGTTTAACGATGCATTGAATCAAGTCTTTAAATTTAATCAAAATACAGCAAAAAACGTAAGGAAAAGCCAACACGACGATGCACCGGACAGTTTATCAGGCTTATTTACCGAAGTCTTAGGTGTAACTACTAATATTGGTAGAGCATCAAGTACAATTAGTAGAAATATGTTAGGAATTTAAAAAAAATAGTTGACGTTGATAAAATATTATGTTACTATATAAGTAGGAGATTATATGAAACAGAAATTAGAAGATATAAATTGCACTATTTGCGGTAAACTGATTTGTAAAAAGCAACAAGGAGTAAGTACCAAAGGAATATACTTTTGGTGTCCTAGATGCAAGAAAAATTTTGAAATAAGTGATAATGATAGTGCTCCAGTAGCCAAAGACTAAAGGTCTTTTGGCTATTTTTTTTATAGTAGGGAGTGATTAAGAGTTGATAAACCGAATAGGAAAAGGAAGAAAGTTAATAATTGTTGACGGAGAAATTAATCCAGATACTATAATAAGTTATATCCAACAAGCATGGAAGGATTTTACTGTAAATAAAGTAGATATACATAAACTTTTTGACTACTATTGTGGAGATCAGAATCAAAACCAACCTAGAAGTACAGAAGGCTTTTACGAAGGCGGAATAAACAATCAAACCACAGTAAATTACGCAGCATCTACAGTTAGAACCATTGTAGGATATACATATTCACAAGGTACACAAATTACTCAACGAAAAGGTAAACATTTAAAAGATATAGAAAAAATTATAGACGTTTTTAATTATGAAAATACAGATACAGTAGATCACGAAGTAGGAACAACCGCAAGTATATGCGGTATGGCTTATCTAGGTATATTCCCTACAAACGAAATATACAGCGATTTTATGCCAGATTATCCAATTAAAACCATTGCATTAGATCCTCTTACAACATTTACTGTACATTCTCCAGAACCAGGTAACCCTACCAAACTTTCTGTACTATTCTATTATTCAAAGCAAACCAACAAAACAACATATTATGCGTATACAGATGATAGTAGATATGTAATAGAATGTGATGGAGAAGGAAGCTTTAATAACACTGCTAAAATAATTGATTATGATATTAATCCTATAGGATTAAATCCAATTATATTAGTTAAAAATAATCAATTTATGCAAGGCGATTTTGAACTTGCAATACAAATAAGCGATGCAATAAACTTACTTGCTAGTGATAGTATAAGTGATGTTGAAAATGTAATTAAAAGCTTACTTGTAATCATGAACGCCGAAATAACAACCGAAGAAGCTGAAAAAGCCAGAAAGAATAGAATATTACAGCTTATAGGTCAAGCAGGTGTTGATGTAGATGCTAAGTTCATATATCAACAACTAGATGCACTAGGCATACAAAACCTAAGGGAATACTTCGAAGAAGCTTACAAACAAATCGTAGGCATACCAGATAGGAAAACTCGTGGTGGCGGAGGTGGAGACACAGGAGATGCAGTTAAGTTACGTGACGGATGGGCAGATATAGAAATTGTTGCCAGAATTAAAGAACAATACTTTAAAATTTCTAAGAAAAAGCAAATTGCCGTCGCTATCGAAATATTAAAAGCATTAAATCTTGTATCTCAAGACTTTAAACTAGAAGATATTGATATTAAGCTACCAAGAAATAAAAACGACAACATTCAAAGTAAAGCACAAAGCTATAGTACATTAATGTCTACAGGCACAATTGCTCCAGAAGATGGATTGGCTATGGCAGATATGACTACAGATATTTCAGGGGTAGTTGCTAGAGGAAAACAATACAGCAAAGAAAAAACACAGAAGGCTCAAGAAATGTTTGGAAATTCAAATGGTATTAACAATTCTTCAAAAGAAGATGAAGATAATAAAGACGAAGACGAATCTAAAAATAATTCGCAAAATCAATCTTCATCAAATGAAGGATGATAATATAAATTGCCCGTTCTACAAGGCTATATATGTAGATAGGTATTCGCACAGAGAAGTGCTATAATCACTACCGAAAGAAAGGAAGAATCACTATGGAAGAAACTTTAAAAGAAATTATGGGAGATGCTTTTAAAGAAGGGATGTCAAGCGATGACATCAAGGCATTTTTCAAAAATCAAGTATTATCTAGCGGAGAATACGAAAACAAAGGTAAATCAGCAGCAGAGAAAAAACAATTGTCTGATAAAATTGCAGATTTACAAAAACAATTACAAGACAAAATGACAGATGACGAAAAGAAAGCACAGTCAGATCAAGCTACACAACAACTTATTGAAGATCTTAAAAAACAACTACAAGATAGTAAAGCATCTCAAAGTAAAATGTCAGCAATAAGCTTATTAGCAGAAGCTAAAATTACAGCAGGCATTAAAGATGGAGATAAAGAATTCGACAAGTTTATTGATGAAATATCTTTTGAAGATAGCGAAAAGACAGATAGAATAAGCAAGTATGTTTCAAGCATCGTTAAAAATGCTTATGAAGCTGGAAAAGCAGCAGCTATAAAAGATAAGTTAGGTAAATTTGGTAACTTTAAAAATGGATCCGAAGGCGATTCTGACGAAGGAAACTACGGCAAGCAACTTGCTAAGAGAACTCAAGTAGATAATAAAAATGCAGTAGATTTCTTTGCAAAAAAATAATTTTATAGAAAGGAAGTAATTATTATGTCAGTTAAATCAGAGTCTTATTTTCAAGACAAACACATACTAATAGCTAATAGTAGCTATATGGTAACATTACCAGCAAGAGTAACAAACACAGGAATTAGTGCAGATGATAATGGAAGAAAAATATTAAAAGCCGGAACTCCTTTATATGGAGATATAACAGCTAGAGGAACAGCTTTTGTTAAAGCAACAACAACTCCAGCAAATGCTGGAACAGGAACTCCAGCATCTTCAAACGCAACAGCAATTCTTTTAAAAGATGTTGATGTAACTGCAGGAGCTGAAAACGCAACAATTATTTTAGCAGGTTGTGTTGATTTATTAAAACTTGATAGTGCAACACAAGCATTAGTAGATGAGGCTACAGTAGCAGCATTACCAAGAATAATCTTTGTGAAAGGAAGTGCAGTATAATGGCTAAAGAATTAAATGAATTAATGACAAGTGCTGATGTAGTGGCATATTGGTTAGAAAAAAATCTAAATACATATACAGTTGTAGATCAACTATTCCCATTCAAGAAAGAAATTTCAATTGAATTAAATTGGGTTAAAGGTGCAAACAATCAACCTATTGGGTTAAGATTATCTGCATTTGATGCAAAAGCTATTAGAAGAGATAGACAAGGCATTAACAAATATGCAACAGAAATGCCATTCTTCAAAGAGTCAATCGTTTTAGACGAAAAGACAAGACAACAACTAAATATTGTTAGACAAACTAACAATCAAGCTGTAATTGATGCTATCATGGAAAACATATTCAATGATTCAATCAAACTAATCACAGCCGCAAAAGAAACAACAGAAAGAATGGGTATGCAAGCCCTAACAACAGGTACAGTTACACTTTCAAGCAATGGTCAATCATACAATTATGATTATGGTATGCCACAAGCTAACAAAATCACAGTAGATACATCTTGGTCAAATGCAGCAGCTACAATTATAAAAGATATAAACAATGCTAAGAAATTAGCTAGACAAAACGGATACAAATTAACAAGAGCTATGTGTAATTCAAACTTACTTGAAACACTAACAGGAAATACAGCAATTGCAAAGAAAATATATGTAATGGCTAATGGAGATGTTGAAATTACATCAGAGAATGTAAAATCATATATTGAAAACGAAACAAAGCTTACTATATTCGTAAATGATGAAGGATACATTGATGAAACAACAGGAAACTTTGTAAACTATATAGCAGATGATGTTTTTGTAATGATGCCAGATGGACCTCTAGGAAATATGCACTACGGTGTAACTCCAGAAGAAAGTGATTTAATGGCTGGTTCAGAAGCAGACGTTGCATTAGTTGAAAATGCTATTGCAGTTACAACTTCAAAAACAGTTGATCCTGTTCAAATCGAAACAAAGGTTAGCATGGTTGCATTACCTTCATTCGAAAAAGCTGATGGAGTATTCATCATAGATACAACTCACTAATACAGGAGGTACAAAATGGTAACAATAGTTAAGGGAAATGATAAAATAATTTGTACTCAAAAAACTTTTGAGGATCAGTTCAAAGTACTTGGTTATTGTTTAGCTTCCGAAAACAAAAAGGGGGCTACTGAAAAAGTAGACCCCGTTTTTGATAAACAAGAACCTGCAAAACAAGAATCAACAGAAGATGAGAAAAGCAAAGAAGAAATCATTTCAAAATATGGAATTAAAAGCCATAAAGGAAAATCTACTAAGAAGGAGGCAAAATAAATGTTATATAAACACGATGGAAAATTATACATTAAACCTGTAGCAAACAAACTAGTAGAAGTTAAAGTTGAAAAAACAAAAGACGGATTCGACGTTAAGGCTGTCGAAGGAGGAGAAACATTAGTTGTAGATAAATCACAATTTGCAAAAATGTCTCAAATCACACCAGAAGAAGTTGTAAAGGAAAAAAACAAAGGAAATATAATGGGGAAATAGATAAAGGAGGAGTAAAATGGATTTCGAAAATAATTCAAAAGTTCAAGCGTTGGTAACAAAACTTTCAACCAAAATAAATTCACTGGGGTTAAAGTCGTACGATACGTCAGTATATCAACAAGAAATATATAACGCATTATTAGAATATTATAACGATAGACATTATACTCCAACGAACGATAAACCATTCGAAGATATTTATTCAGGTATAATTGTGCAACTTGCTTTATATGCAATTTCAAAATTCGGAGCAGAAGGCGAAAACTATCACTCAGAGGGTGGATTAATTAGAACATACGAAAATGGTTCAGACTATCCAGCATCTCTTACTAAGAAGATAATTCCACTTGCAAAAGGGGTGGGATAATATGAATAATCTTATAAGAAATAAAAGATCAATATATATATGTAAACAAATTAAAGTAGATGGTAGAATTAAATTCTCTGCACCAGAACAATTTTTCTTCAACTATCAACCTCTGGAAAACGAAGGCGAAATAATTGCTTTTGGTCCAGAGTCTAATAACAGATTGATAATTTATGGCAGACCAGATCAATTAAGTCAATTCCATAACTTTGATAGATGCTATGTATTTAAACAGCCACCAGAAACTCCAGACGATTACTGCACAGATGCAGATTATTATATCGACGGAGATCCAAAGAATTACATAAATGAAATGACAATGTACTTGCAAAAAATGGTAGGCGATGACGATGGCTAAAAAAATAACCGTAAGATTGGACGAGAAAGAAATAAAAAAACTTTCTAAACAATTAAAGAAAATGTCCGAAAAGATAAAAAATGCAGAACCTCAAATATTAAATGAATTGGCAGATATTGCTTTTGATGAAATAAATAAAAACTACTCTAAAGCTGAGAAACAACCTGCAGAAGAGATGGATTTCTTTAAAAATGGAAGCATTGATACTTATAGGGTAGGTATGAGAGGAACTCAAGCTATTTACAGCGAATTCGGTACAGGTACTAGAGGAGAAGCACATCAACATCCAAAGAAAAATGATTTTGGACTTAATCCGTACAACAGTGGTAGGACAATAAGAAAAGCAACAACACACGTGGCAGACAAAACTGGAATTCCAGAAGGAGAACTATATTGGACTTATAAAGACGGTAACGGGGAAATTCAATATACGCAAGGTGTGGAAGCTCAAAAGATAGTATACGATGCAAGCAAGACTGTTAGAAACAAGATAAATAATATAATTAGAAAACGAGTTAAGGAGGCTTTGGAAGAATGATAGATTTTATAGACCAATTAAAACAAGATATGATAGATGTTTTTACCTCAAGAACTGACTCGTATAAAGATACACTTGTTAAAAAAGCTTATGAAACTTTACCAAAAGGCAAATTTCCTAAAGCTACAATAGAACAATTGAACGACAGCGAAGTACTTACAAGAACTACAAACCAGGGAGAACAAACCACTTTGTTAAGTTATCAACTCGTATTCTATAGTAGAGATACAGAAGAATACGATTATACAGAAAGTGCTAAGTTTATGGCTGATATTGTAGAACAATATCTTATGAATAAATATCCACTACATAGATTAGGTAGTAAAGTTGTTAAACCATATATATCAGATTCTACAGTAATGACTTGTACAACAAGATATGAATGTGTTTACGACAAAGAAACAAATTTAATATATAAAAATTAATAAGGAGGAATATAAAAATGGCAACTTATTTAGGTTCAATGGGCGTACATTTATATTACGCAGTAGAAGCAACAGCAGGAACTAGACCAACAGCTAAAGCTGATTACACAGAATTAGTAGGTATAAAATCTATACCTTCAATGAATCCAGCACCAGATTCACTAGATACAACAACTCTTAATGAAGAGGAATATAAAACATCAATTCCTGGTCTAAAAGATTTAGGAGGTGCATTATCTTTCACATTTAATATGTCTCAAGCTTTAAAGGATGCATGGGATACATTAATGACAGCTTATGCAACGGCTGATGCAAGCCAAAAAGCTACTTGGTTCTATATTGAAATTCCTGGATTAACAGAAGGATTATACTTCAAAGGACAACCTTCTGCAATGGGATTACCAGAACTAGGTGTAAACTCTGTAATTGAAACAGAAAACTCAATCACACCACTAGACGAGCCAGTATGGGCAGCAAAACCAACAGCATAATAATATAATTATTTTTAAGTTATCAAAATTGGGAGGAATTTAATATGAATAAAAAATTAGAATTTGATTACGATGGAACACATTACACTTTGGAGTATAACAGAGAAGCTATAAAATATATGGAAAGCCAAGGATTTGTACTTTCGCAATTCCAAGATAAATTTAACACAATGCTAGACATAGCTTTTGTAGCAGCTTTCTTAAAAAATCATAAAAGAGTCAATGGAAAACTTGTTGAAGAAATATATTCACATATCCATGACAAAGTTGCATTATCACAATCTTTAATTGAGATGTACGCTGAAACATATAATTCTATGTTAGACGATACAGATGCAACAGATGATACAAAAAACATCGAATGGAAGATGGTTTAATCTTTGATAATGATAAAACCAATGTAGAGCAAATCTTCCTCACAGATCAATTTAATAAATGTTGTCCGTTCTTTATTTCTATCGGTATGACCTACGATCAGTTCTGGAAAGACGATCCTACTATTGCTAAATACTATTTAGAAGCATACAAGATAAAAGAAAAAAGAGAAGCTGAGAAAGCAAAATGGGCAATGTGGGAACAAGGCTTGTATATATATGAGGCAATATGTGATGTTTCTCCTATATTACGAGCCTTTTCTAAAGCAACAAAGCCTCTACCATACCCTGAAAAGCCTTGGGGTCTTGAAGAAGATAAGGAAAAACAATCAAAGACAAATGCACAAGAAGAATTAGATAAATGGAGAGCTCAAATCTTATTTAAGAATTGGGCTGACCAAACTAAGAAACACTTTCAAAAAAATAAAAAATAATTTAGGAAGGAGGTAATATAATGGCGAGTACAACAATAGATGAAGTAGATATTGCGTTAAAAGCAAATGCAGACAGTGCCTCCAAAGCAGTTGATAAATTATCTCAAAATGCACAAAAATTATCTAGTGCATTAGGAAAAGTAAAAAAAGCAGGAAGTGCGTTATTAACAGGTAAAATTTCAAACTATATCGGCAAAGCTGTTACTGCCACAAGTGATTACATAGAAACTCTTAATCTATTTAGAATTTCTATGGGAAAAGCAACAGATGCAGCTACAGAGTTTAGGGATAGAGCAGAGTCGGAACTAGGACTAGATCCTGACAGCATAATGAACGCTGTTTCTTCAATCCAGAATATGGCAGAAGGATTTGGAATCGGAGCAGAGAAAGCAAACATAATGAGTAAGAATGTTGCTCAACTTGCTGGAGATATGAGTTCATTTGCCAATATGCCATACGATGATGCACTAAAAGCAATACAAATGGGAATTGCTGGAACTGGTGCACAATCAAGAACATTAAGGCAATTAGGAATATCATTATCTCAAGCATCATTACAAGAAAGTGCATTGGCTCTTGGAATAAGAACTAGAGTTCAAGATATGAGTCAAGCACAAAAAGCAGAGCTTGCATATATTACAATAATGAATAAAACTCAAATTATGCAAGGAGATTTAGCAAGAAGTTTAGATTCCCCAGCAAATGCTATGCGTGTATTCCAAACTGAAGTAAAAGCATTAAAAAGAGCAATAGGAAGTATGTTTATTCCAATCTTAGCAGCTCTAATACCTGTTTTAAGAGCAATAACACAATTAGCGACAAGCGCAGCTAAAGCACTAGCAGCAATGTTCCGGATTCAAATGGGAAAATTTTGAAGTCGATGTAAGTGGCATAGGTGGAGCTGTAGGTGGAGTTACAACGGGAATAGGAGACATGGGAGATGCAGCAGAAGATACCGCTAAAAAATTAAATAAAATGTTAATGCCATTTGATGAATTGAATAATATTTCATCGGACAGCGGATCTGGAAAAGGAGCTGGTGGTGGAGCTGGCGGTGCTGGCGGTGGAGATCTAGGTGTAGATTTACCACAATACGACATGTTTCAAGGTGCCAGCTCGGAGATGCAGAAAAAAATTGATGGAATAAAAGATAAAATAAAAGCATTAATTCCATTCATTATGACAGCGGGAGTTCTTTTCGGATCTTGGAAAATATCAAAAAGTATCTCTAATTTTTTCGGTAAAGAAGGATTTAGTGGCGGACTAGGAGGATTTGCTAAACTAGCATTAATGGCAGACATAGTCAAAAATATGAATGAATTTACAGGTTATTTTCAAAACTTCCAAGCTAATGGTGCAACTTTCAACAATGTTACAGGTATGATATATACTTTTGCATCTGGACTAGGGGATGCTTTTCTAATTTTAGGAAACATTAAATTAGGTGGAGCACTTAAACTTATTGCAGGTGTAACTGAAATTGTAAATGCTATCAAAGATATGTCAGAGAATGGAATAAATTGGGAAAATTCCAAAAAAACAATAAATGGAATAGGAGATATAGCAATAGCCATAGGTGCACTTCAAGGAAAAATAGGACTGCTTGGTGCAGGTCTAGCTCTTAGAGGATTAACGACTGCCATAGACGAAATACAAAAGAACTGGGATGCAATTAAAAAAGGAGATTGGAGTGGAGTTGATAAAGCAGCACTAATAACATCAGCAGTAGAAACACTAGGAGGAGTAGCTGTCGTAATTGCAAGATTCAAAAAGAGCAAAGCATTAGCAGATGCTGGAAGTGGAGCTAAACAATTACAAGGCAAACTAAAACCTCTCGAAGAAAATACAAAAAATGTATCTAATACAACATCAGGAGTTTCAAGCAGTACAGGTACATTAAGTAATTCACTCAAAACACTTTCTAAAAACCTAGCTCTAGGAATAGTTGTAATTGCAGAAGTTGCAGCTGCAGCACTTTTAATTGTAGGTTCAATCATATTACTAGGTAAAGGACTAGAACAAGTTGGAAAAGCATGGCAACCAGTAATTGATAATGGTGCAGAAGTAGCCACAGCTGTAGGTATTGGTGCAGGAATTCTTGTAGGAGTAGGAGTTGCTACGGCATTACTAGGTAGTGTTGGAGGAACACTTGCTGTAAATATGGCAATTGGAACAGCAGTACTTGCAGAGATAGGAGTTGCCACAGCAGTATTCATGGTAGAAATCTGGGGCATTGGAAAAGCCTTAGATGAAATAAGAAAAGCATGGGATCCAGTATTAAGCAATGGACCACAGGTAGCCACAGCAGTCGGAGTTGGTACTGGAATATTAGTAGCTGTAGGAGCAGCCACAGCATTAATAGGAACAGTAACAGCGGGTACAGCTGGAACCATACCAATTGCTATAGGTATTGGTACTGCAGTACTTGCAGAAATAGGAGTTGCTACAGGACTATTCTTAGTAGAAATATTAGGAGTTGGAGTTGCACTTCAAAAAATAGCAGAAGCATGGCAACCAGTATTAGACAATGAAGTTACAGTAACAGAAGGCATAAGAAGAGGTACTACAATATTAGCGGCTGTTGGAGCTGCATCGGCAGCAATTGGAACAATGACAGTACTATCTGCTGGAACTATACCAGTAGCAATTGGATTAGGAACGGCAGTTTTAGGAGAAATAACATGGGCAGTTCAAAGTTTCGTAAACAACCTAAAAGTTGTAGCAGATGCTTTAGTATATAACTTAGCGCCTAGTTTAGAAGGTTTTAATTCTCAATCAGAGGGACTAGAAACCAACTTAGATTCATTTGTTTCGTTTATGGGACATTTCGCATTAAAATCAGCAGAATTTTCAGCATCGAGTGCATTATCAGGATTAGCAAGTGTTGTCGATACTATTATAAGTTTCTTTACAGGAGATCCTATTCAAAGATTTTCAGACCAAGTTCAAAAGACTTATGATCAAACAGTAAGCTTAAACGAAAAATTAAGAAATGCTAACCCAGAACTTGAAGAAGCAATTAAGTTAATAGAGACATACGAAAACTTGTCAGACAAATTAAACGAATTAACTGGCGAAAGAAACAACATAATGCTTTCAGGTAATATGTTCGTAAACATGAAGGAAGTTGGTAAAAATATTATAAAAGGTTTAGTTGAAGGTGTTAAATCTTTAGCTAGCAAAGTACCCGAAAAATTCGGAGAAATAAAAGATGCGATGACCAAACCAGTTGATAAAGCAAAAGAGCTAATTGAAAAGGGTATCAATATGGTCAAAGGATTTTTCAATTTTGATTGGCATTTCCCATCGCTAAAAAAACCACACTTCTCTTGGGGAAGTCAACCAGCACCTGGCTGGATTTCAAATATATTAAGAGTGTTAAATTTACCAACAAGTCTTCCTAAGCTTAATATTGATTGGTACGCATCTGGAGGTTTCCCTAATCAAGGAGACTTATTCATGGCAAATGAAGCTGGACCAGAACTTGTAGGAAAAATTGGAAACAAGACATCCGTAGCCAACCAAAAACAAATTACAGAAGGTATTGCTTCTGCAACATATGAAGCTATGAGTAGAGCATTAGCAGAAAATAGCGGAGATAAAGAACTTAATCCAACATTTATTATTAAACTTGGAGATAAAGATATATATAGAGGTTTTGGAAAATACAAAAACCAAGAATCTAATATGTATGGAGTTACTATATAAAAGGAGGGGCATAATTAATGGCATTTAGAGGATATTGGGTTAGAATTGGTAATTGCCGATTCGACAATCCACAAATTAAACGAGAAGGGCTACTAATAATGCCCCATCTTGTTCAAACGCAAGATGCAGGAGTATTGGCAAGTGGTAAACTTGAATTAAAAGTATTGCCGCATAGAAGAACTAAAATACAAATGCAATTTCCGTTGATGACAAGAGCACAATTTGAAAACTACTATTCTGTTATAATGTCAAGTATGTATTTATCTGTAGAATATTATAACGAAGGAATAGACGATTACGAAACAGGCACGTTCTATCATAATGATTTGCAGTATAAGCCAATCAAATATGCTGGTAAAGATATGATAGAAATGCAAGAAATACATTTAATAGAGCATTAAGATAAGGAGGCAATATGTATAATTTAGAAAATAATGTTGAATGGACCGAAGATCTAAAAAATGCTTTCAAACATAACGTAACAAGAGCTTCCATATTGTACGACGAATCAGAAATTAATGAGAACCAAGGATTAATGGAGCTTACTTTAACCGAAGCTAGAAACGTACCAGACGTAGGTTTCATTGGTCAAGCCACGGCTAGAAAGCTAGAGCTAAAGTTGCAAAATACTTTTGATCCGTCAAGTACTAACGCTCCAATTAACTTAGAAAATAAAGAATTAATAACAAAGATAGGTGCTGATTATGACGGCAGCACCTACTATATAAATTTTGGAAACTTCATTGTCGATGAACCTCCTGAGAACGACCAGACAAATGGTCAAGTAACAGTAGTAGCATATGACTATATGATTAAATTTAACAAGCCATACGAAGACAGAGTTACTTATCCTTGTACATTGCTTACACTTCTTCAAGATATATGTGCTCAAGCTGGAGTAGAATTAGCAACTACCAACTTTGCAAATAAAAACTTCGTGGTCGACGACAACCAATTCGGGAATAAGACTTTAAGAGATGTTTTGCAAAACATAGCAAAAAGTGCTTTTTCTTGGGCTAGAATAGGTCAAGATAATAGATTATATATAGACTTCGCATTAGCTCCTTCATATACTGAAACATTTACAATAGACGATTATAAACAAGATTCTTTCAAGAAAGCCAACGAATATTATGGACCAATAAACAGAGTAATTTTTGCAGATAGCGATATTCAAGGGCAGGAGGAAAAAGTTGAAGATGCCCAAAGTATTGCTGCTAATGGATTACATGAATTAATTATATATGACAATTTATTTGCGAATACTACTCAAAAAAGAATGGAATTAATTACAGCTGGATCTGCGTTGTTTGGTTTAACATATATGCCAGTTACACAATTAGACAGTATTGGAACTATTTATTTAGATTGTAATGATGGTATATCAATTCAAACAACAGAAGGGAATACTTATACGTCAAGAATATTAGAACATACAATCAAATATAATGGTGCTTTAGAAAATTCCATAGTTACGGAAGGTAGTTCACTAAACGAAAGTAGATATAAAAATACTGCTAAAAATGTATTGCAAAATATGGCTACAAGTATTGCAGTAGATAGAGCTCAAAAAAGGATAGATTTAGTTGTTAGTGATATGATTGGAGATAGAACCGGTAAAAGTACAACATTAACAATGGATGTAGACGGAATAAATAGTAAAGTTGCTCAAACCATTTCAATGAAAGATAGTGCAACAGGAGCCGAACCATTAACATTGCAAAAATGTGCAGATTTAGGATTATTAGAACTACATATTTTTGGAAACAACACTGTATTCCAAAAAACATACCCAGCAGAAGATTTATACCCAGGTAGTTACTTATTGGTATCAAGGGAACAAAACTACGTTAGAGTAACGGACCAAGATGGAAACGAGACGTTGTATGATTTAGGTAGATTTGATCATTTAAGACAAAATGGAACTGTCAAAGATGAACTAACTATTATTGATAAAAGATGTCAAATAATTAGAAGAATAAATAGAGATGGTACGATTAAAGAAACACCTGTAACTGAAGATGTTGGCACTGTAAACATTGTTTTGCATAAAGGAACAAACATTATTGATATACCAGATTATACAGCTCAAATGAGTGTAACATGGTTGATTCAAAATGAATATACAGAAAATTTTGCAACAGAACTAGAATTATCATCTCAAATTAATCAAGCTGTAGACTCCATTTCAACCGAAGTTAGAAAGAAGGCAGATTCTGCCACAGTTGAAGAACAGTTTTCGACAATTAATCAAACAATTAATGCAATCGAAACTAGCGTTGCAAGTAAAGTTGGAAATTCGGAATTTTCAACCAAAATCAGGCAAAGTGCTACAGACGTTGTTGTTGCTTGGAATAATTTTGCTGCAGATTTCATAAAGTTAGAACAAGAAAGTGGAACAGCAGCGATAAATATATACGATGCAAGTAAACGAAAACTAACAACTTTCAACAAAACAGGACAACATTTCTATGATACTTCTGGAACAAACTTCGCTAATATGGGAGTTGAAATATTAAATGATCAAAAATTTGTTGCTTTCTCTGTAAATGGAAGCTACGACTCAAATATTGCAAACGGAATGGCATGGGGAATTAAATCAGATCAAGGAAACTTTGTTCCTATATTATACATATCAGATTTTCATTTAGACTCAGAACCTGGAGAATCTTATGGAACATTATCGCTAGACTCTTGTGATTTGCAATTATCTCCCTGGAGGGTTATGCGTGTTGGAAATGTAGAACTAGGTATGAGCCAATCAAATTATAGCGGATTGGAATTCAGAAGTGGACTAGACAATGCTGTGTTGTTTTCGATAAAACCAGCTGGTCACGGATCTGAAGATTATGAATATATAGAAATGTTGTCAGGGCACATAAGTTTTTTTAAAAATGCGGCTGACTCTTATACATTTAAAGTAGGAACTACAGGTGGGGCAGGTGCATATATGACGGATGATGGAGACGTACACGGAAAAACTTTTACTTGTAACGATTTATATGTTTTTAATTCTAAAAACAGAATCGTAAAAACAAAAGACTATGGAACAAGAGCACTTAGTGCTTACGAAACTGCAGTACCATATTTCGGGGATATAGGTTCAGATAAAACCGACGAAAACGGATTGTGCGTAATCCCAATTGAAGAAATATTTAAACAAACTGTAATTCCAGATGATTATAAAGTATTCATTCAAGAATGTGGCGAAGGCAAACTTTGGGTTAAGAAATTCAAAGATTATTTTGAAGTTCATGGAACACCTAACCTAGAATTTGATTGGGAAATTAAGGCAATTCAAGCAGGAATAGATCCTACGAGATTGAAAGAAATAAATTTAAATAGAGAAGGAGAAAAATAAAATGGCATATACAAAAACAAATTGGGTTAATGGGCAAACGCCTATTAACGAATCAAACTTAAATAAAATCGAAAACGGTATATACAACAATGATGCACATATTGGCGACTTGAATGATTTAGAAACCGATGATAAAACCAATTTAGTTGAGGCAATAAACGAGGCAACAGCACATATTGGAGATTTGAATGATTTAGAAACTGACGATAAAACCAATTTAGTTGAAGCCATAAACGAGGCAACAACAAAAGGTGGTGGAGTTCCTGCAGGAACAATTGTAGACTATGATGGTTCGACAGTTCCGGACGGTTGGCAAGCAGCAGCAGAAGAAGAAGTTACTTTGTATGAAAACGCAAGTGGTACAACTGGAAATATTACGTTTAGCCAAAGTTTAGAAAATTTTAGGTTTCTTGAAATTCACTATGGTGGAAGTGGTTTATCAACTATATCTGTATCAAAATTCAAGGTAGGTTCAACTAAAATCAATCTACAACTATTTGTTGCGACAACGAATACATTATATTTAAGATATACCAATTATTCCTTAAGTAATACTGCGATGAGCGTTGACCAAGTATTTAACTATGATATATACAAATATAACAGTTCTATTAATCCACAATCTACAGATAATGTTTGTTATATTACAAAAGTTATTGGAATTAGATAGGAGGTAAATTATGAGAATTAAAAAAATAGGACAATCAACACCTGTTACAGGGCAAATAATAGATAGTTTAAATGGAAATAGCACAACAAATGCACCTAGTATTAGGGCAGTAAATGAAGCATTGTCATATTCTACAAGTGAAAAAAAGATTGGAACGTGGATAGATGGAAAACCTGTATATAGAAGAGTGTTAGAGTTTAATTCTCCTATGGTTAACACATACATTGCACATGGTATTTCAAATTTAAAAAGAGTAATTAATTTTAATGGTGCCGTAAATATTTCAACTGATTTTAAGCCATTAAACGTGGTTTATCAAGCAAGTGATGCTGTTAATCCTAGGTTTTGTTTTTCTGTATATTCTTTTGCAGGCGATTCGGTACTTTTCAGTGGTGGTGGATATTATGTTGATAATAGAGACAAACTTAAAGTTACGCTAATAGTTGAGTATACAAAAACTACTGATTAAAGAGCTAAAATTATATATTATAAAATAATTTAAAAAACTTATTGACAAAAGAAAGGATATGTGCTATTATAATTACAGCTTTTGCGAAGTACATTTATATACCCGGTTGGAGTAAAAAGGAGGAGGATGATATGCAAAATATTTCTTTAATTATTTCAATAATTACAGTTGTAATTTGTGTATTATCCTTCTTTTTCAATCGCAACAATGATACTAAGAACGAAAAGAATCAAGAGAAAGACGCAAGCTATAAACTAGGTAAAATGGAAGAGAAGATAGATAATGTTGGCAGACAGATTGATAAAATACTAAACAGGCTAGATTTCTTTGATAATGAGATAGATGGCAAAATCGAAAAAGCAATCCAGCAACACGAAAAGACATATCATCATTCGTAGTTTTGGAGGTACTTAGATGTATTTAAAAGATGATGTAAGTCATTTAAAAGATGAGGTGGAGAACATGAAAGATGAATTTTCAAAAGAAAGCTTGGCAACAGAATTGTTATCAGAACTAAAATCGCAGAATAAAAGACAGCATAATATAATTGTTATTCTTATTGCTGTAATTATAGCGATGATCGTTGCATATTTTATTCACGAATCACAATTTGAAACAGTTTCAGAAGAAAATAGTAAAATACAAGTTGATGGAAATGAAGCTGTTTATCAAGAAGATGTCAACAATTCAAACATTAGCATAGAGTAAAGAGGTGTTAGAAAATGGCAAGAGTAACAGTAACGAAAACAAAAACCACTTATAGGAGAAGAAGAAATGGAACTCAGAAAGTGCGTAGGAGAAAAAGACGTTAAAAGATTTGATTTTACAGAATTTGAAATAAGTTACATATTGAAAAATGCACATTTTAACGATATGCAGTTAGCAGTTTTTAAACGCTTAACCGACACACACGGAAGACAAAGTATTGTAAAGATAGCTTTGGAAGAACATATTAGCGAAAGAACTGTAAGTAATATAATTAAACAAATAAAGAAAAAGATAATAAAGATATTGTAAAGACTATAAAATAGTCTTTATTTTTTTGCACTTTTGTTGCAGAAATTATGCAATATACTTGCAATTTTTATTTTATATTTTGCTCTATAATCTAATTATAGAAAACGATGGTAATTGATTTTCAATGTTTTCTATTAATTGAGTGCAAAAGGAGGTATTTTAATAAAATAATGTTCACAGTGTTCATTGTTTTGTTTTAATACCTCTTGTTTGCTATAAGGATAAATAATAAGACAATATAAGTTAAAATTAATATAATTTAATTACTATTAATATAAAACGTCTTAAATTTAATTTTGGGAGGAAATAAATATGTATAATTATAATTCTTTTGGATACCAACAATATCCATATAATAATTATAACCCGCAACAAATGGCTATTCAAAATCAATACCAACAGCAAAGTCAAAATATATATAAATCACAGCCACAAATACAACCTAACTTTGGATTGCAAGGTAAAGTTGTAGATAGTATTGATGTAGTCAGAGCAACAGACATTCCCCTTGATCGGGAGTATAAGTTATTTTGCCCTAAGCAATGGAAGTGCAATAGTTACTAAACAACTCACAGCAGACGGCACTAGCAGAGTTATAGTATACAAACCAGAAAAGAACGAAGTTGCAACAAATGTTCAAGATATGAATTTTGTTACGCAAGATCAAATGGAAAAAGCTATTTCAACTGCAAACGCTGATGAAATAAAAGACTTAAAATCAAAAATTAAAGACTTGGAAAAACAAATTGAAACTTTAAGTAAAAAGAAATAGAAGGTGGTATTTATGAATCCAATAGAAATAATAAAAAAGCAAATAATGGGTGGAATGACCCCACAAAACATTCTTTCTAAAATGAACTTTGGTAATAATCCAATGATTAACAACTTAATTCAAATGCAAAAAAATGGAGATACAAAAGGAATAGAAGCTTTTGCTAGGAATTTTTGTAATGAGCGTAACATGAATTTTGACGAAGAATACGCAAAATTTAGAAACAGCTTTAAATAGTTATAAATTTGCTGCAGCAATTTATATAAATAGAAATTTATAAAGGAGGAAAATAAAATGGCTTATGACAATGGAGTATCATTACCATTAACAACTACATTAAATGGTAATAATAACAATGACGGCTTTGAAAATGATGGCTGGTTGATAATTCTTTTACTTTTAGCTCTAGGTGGCTGGGGTAATGGAGGTTTTGGCGGAGGCTTTGGTGGCTTCGGCGGTGGATTCGGTAACGAATACGCATGGCTTTCAAACGGTCAAAAAGAAATTATGCAAAACACAAACAATGGATTTGATACATTACAACTTGCTAACCAACTAAATGGCATTAATAGTGGTGTACAAGGTCTAAGTACTCAACTTTGCAATTGTTGCGGAGACATAAATCAAAACTTATGTAGTGGATTCGCTGGAGTTAATGCAACAGTAAATTCTGGATTTGCAAATGCTGAAACAGCTGCTAACGCTAGACAAATGGCAAATATGCAACAAGCATTTAATGCACAAACAACTACACTACAAGGTTTCAACGGATTACAAGGACAATTGGCACAGTGCTTGAAAAAAATTCTTAATAAAGCCAAAGAATTTTTATGTTTCACAAAACAAGAAGCAGTAGGCACTTGTATGGCGTAAGTCATACTGGCAATTCGGTGAACTGCTGGAAACCTAAGTTTATATTAACATTGACTTAATGCGAAAATAGATTTATAATAGTGTTAAGGAGATGATGTTTATGTTTTATATTTATGAATGGTACATAAAAGATACCAATGAAATAATTTATGTTGGAAAAGGTAGCAAAAAAAGATATTTATCAAAGCAGCATAACAATATGTTTAAAGAGTTTATAAAACGATTTAAATGTGAAAGTAGAATTATAGAATATTTTGAAGATGAACAAGATGCTTATAGAAGAGAGTTTGAAAGAATAAATGAACTAAAACAAATAAATCAATGTGTATGTAATATTCATGATGGTGGAAATGGTGGAGGAGCATCTATAAAAAATAAAATGGCAAGATGGACACCCGAAGAAAGAGACAAATATTCTAAAAATAATGTTATGAAAGCAGATAAACAAAGAGAAAGAATGAAGAAAAATAATCCGATGAGGAATAAAGAGTATGCTATGAAAAATGGGCAGGCACATGCTAAACCAATAATAATAGGAAGTAAAGAATTTAAAAGCATACTTGAAGCTTCACAATTTTATAATTGTGCTACAAGTAGTATATGGTGGTATCTTAAAACAGGACATAAAGGAAATGAAAAATGTTATTATAAATATGGCAATCAGCAACCAAGCACTAATTTAAATGATTAGTGAAGGCTCAACGACTAGATATTGAAACTCAAAATGAGAATATAATATATCCACGAGTGCCGAACTCCTATAAGAATATAGGATGAAGAGATAGTCTGAACTATATGGAAACATATAGAAGTATAAGATAAAGAACTTATACGATAACATAATGGCTGCGACAATCGTTTAGCAACTTGCCAAACACAAAATGTAATTCAAAACGAAGGAAGTGCTACAAGATTTGCAGATGCAAACAATACAAGAGATATAATTGATAGTCAAACAAGGGGAACACAAGCTATTCTTGACAAATTATGTCAATTAGAATTAGACGGAGTTAAAGCTCAAGTTGATGCTAAGAACGATATAATTTCAGGACTTAGAACACAATTAAATATGGCTGATTTAAGAGCTAGTCAAACTGCTCAAAACGCATTTATCTCTCAAGGATTTGCAAACGAAGTAGATCAATTATACAACAGATTAAATAACTGCCCAGTTCCTACAACACCAGTATATGGTAGAACACCAATTTTCACATGTAACCAAAACAATAACGGATGTGGATGCAACTGTGGAAACTTTTAATTAAATATTTTTTCCGCTTTTAAGCGTGATTTTATAGAGATAGTAAATCATGCTATCTCTATTTTTTTTAAGGAGGTAATTAAATGGAATGTGTAAGAAATTGTAGACTTTGTCCAAGGTTTATATTAAGTCAAGCTGTAACTTTTGCAGATGATACATTGACAATAAATCTTCCAGCAAATGCTTACGGTAATTGCCAGAAGTATTGTATTGTAGTCGCTCAAAGTATTCCAGCAGAGACAACAATTAATGCTCCAGTAGTATTCACTATTGGAGACGATACAACAGAATATCCATTTGTAAATGGAGATTGTACTCCAATATACGCCTCGCAAATTAGAACAAGAAGAATTTATCCTACTAGAGTAAATACAGCTGTAAATAGCGGTGTATTCAAATATATAGGAAATTGTCCATTACCAAGCAATGCAACAACTACTGTTCAAAGTATACCTGTAACACCAGCTACTCCAGCAACTACTCAAAGTTCAGATACAACTACTAGCAATATGAATTCTCGTTCTAAATAAGGGAGGTGCATATTATGGAAGAAGAAATGCAAGAAATAAAAAAATGTGATCCTATTTTAACTTTAAAGGCTAAAGTCACGAAAGAAATTGATAAATTAAACCAAGAGGAGATGGATCAAAATTCTTTAGAATGTTTATATAAATTAATAGACATTGCTAAAGATGTTGAAAACATTGAATATTGGGATATTAAAAAGGAGGTATATAAAAATGAGATACGGAGAATATGATGAGTATGGAACTTACGGACGTAGAGGAAGAAGTAGAGACTCAAGAGGAAGATACAACGAAGGCGGTCGTGGAGGTTCTTACGGACATTATCCATACATGATGGATAGAATGGATAGAATGAAAGACTATTATATGGACTACAACGAAGGCAGAGAACAATACAATAGAGGAGATTCATATAATGGCGAAGAAACTATGATTGAAGCTACTGAGGGAATTATGAAAGGTTTTAGCGACATTGTTAAAGAATTAGCTGATAGCAACAATCCAGAAGTTATGAAGGTAATTGAAAAACACACTAGAAAAATTATGGAAATGATGTAGTATGGCATATAAATATTATAATGCAAACCCAAACTTAAATAATATTGAGGATTGTCGGCATTAGAGCTGTATCCAAAGCATTAGATATAAGTTGGCGTGAAGCATTTACAATTTTAAGTAATTATGCAAGGGCTAGAGGAGTTATGATGAATAGCGTTGATTCTATTGAAGCTTTTTTAGATGATAACTTTGAAAGGTTTTGTATTAATGATATTACTGTAAGAGAATTCGCAAGAATATATAATAAAGGAATTTTTCTCGTTACGATGAGGAATCATATTACTACCATAATAGACGGAACAATATACGATACGTTTGATCCTTCTAGCCGAATTGTGTGGTGTGCATGGATAGTTGAAAATTAATATAATTTATGTTATAATAAATTTATAGTAGTAATAGTTGGGCTGTAGATTATGTGAATAATCATGTGCATAACTTCTATAATAAAGATGCAAGTCTTATTCTTGATATAAGAAACTGCATCTTTATTTTTTTTACATAATATGCTATAATTAAATTGTGAGAAAGGAGATGGTTTTATGTTAGATAATTTAAAATCTAAAAAATTCTGGGAATACGCATCAGGACGTTGTATAAGAACTTTTTTTCAAACATTTATAGCAACTATTGGAACGGCAACAGTTTTACAGCAAGTAAACTGGAAAATAGTATTTAGTGCATCAATACTATCTGGAATATTGAGTTTTGCAATGTCAATTGTAATGGGAATTCCAGAAACAAGTGAGGATAAGGAGGAATAAGATTATGGGCGAAGAAAATGTAGACATTTTATTACCAAATGAAATGAACGAAGAACTATCTAATGGTATGGAAGAGGGGGAATAATATGAGCCATTCAAGTTTATGTGATGGTGTGTATTTAGCACATCCTAATAATTATACAAAAGGAAGAAATGGATATAAAATTTGCAAATTTACTCCACATATGATGGCAGGAATATTGTCAGCTAAAGCATGTGCTGTAAATGTATTTCAAAATCCTACAAGAAGGGCATCTGCGAACTATTGTATAGGAAATGAAGGAGATTTAGTTTGTAATGTTGAAGAAGAAAACAGGGCTTGGACATCTTCATCAAGAACTAACGATTACCAAGCAATAACGGTTGAAGTTTCGAACTGTGAATATAAAGGTCAATGGAGAATATCTGATAAAGCTTGGAACACATTAGTTAATCTAGCTGTAGATGTTTGTAGAAGGTACAATTTTAGATTAGTTTATAATGGAACACCATCAGGCAGTCTAACACGTCATAATATGTTCGCCAATACTGATTGTCCTGGTCCATATCTACAATCAAGATTCTATGAGTTACAAGATACTGTAAATGCGATTCTTGATGGAAAAGAACCACCTGCACCTGCTCCAAGACCAGAACCAGAACCGATACAAGGAATTATTGCACAAATACAATCTACGCTTAACAGCAATTACGGATTAAATATCGCAGTAGATAACATTTTCGGAAAACAAACAAAAAAAGCACTTGTTACAGCACTTCAAACAGAGCTAAACAAACAGTATAATAAAGGATTGAAAGTAGATGGCATTTTTGGACCAGCAACATATAAAGCCTGTGTAGCTGTTAGGAAAGGTGCTAGAGGAAATATAACATGGATATTACAAGCATTATTGTATTGTAGATCATATAATCCAAACGGAGTAGATGGAATTTTTGGAAACGGTACAAAAATAGCTGTAGAACATTATCAACACGATAAAGGATTAACTCAAGATGGCGTTGCAGGAAGAAATACTTTTGAAAGTTTATGCAAATAGTCTTGACTATTTTAATAAAATATGATAATATAAATATGCTAAAGTTTTTTAGTTTTTGAATTCATGCATTCAGTATGAATCAAGAAAAAGCTAGGGAAATAACCTAGCTTTATTTTTTAGTTTACAATAATGTAAAATAATGATATAATATATTCGTGCGAGAGCACTTCATATTTTCTTCTCTTTCAAGATACATTTATATATGCAGTAGATTAAGTTCTACTGCATAATTTATTGTCTATATCAATTAACGTTTGTTCTATTGAATATAATCTATCACGTATTGTTGATACAGCTAAAGTTGTAGTTTCCCAATTTTTAATTGTGGTATGGGATTCAAGATGTTCTATTATTCTTCTATAATAATTCATTAAATCGCATAGATAACAATATTTATTGACAAGACGTTCTTTATATTTCTTTTTCTTAAATTTTTCGTCCTGTATTTTTTTCAATTTATCTACATCTAAAGGTTCATTAATACTCAATCCTAAATTAAAATCATAATTTATCTTGCACATAGCTTCTTTAAAGGATAATCCAAAATAATTTTGCACAAAACGAATGGTGTCTCCGGTACTTCCGCAGCAAAAACAATGATAAGAATTATTATAAGCTTTGGCTGATGGGTGTTTATCTTGCCCATGAAACGGACAATTAAACATTTGTCTTTTATATTGTATTGAGTATTTATCAAGTATTTGTATCATTGAAATATTGTTTAATATAACATCTTTCATATCCATTATATTCATTAATTGTCTCCTTTAATTTTTCTATATTCAAGTCGAGCATACCACGTATTAATATTTTTATTTAATATTTTATAACAATCTTCGCATAAATCCCATTTTTTGGTATGTGTCTCAGACTTTCTTCCAACGTATATTACATATCTATCCCTATTTATTATCATCTTTCTGCACATGTCACATAAAAATTTACTTTGTTGTTCTTTGGGATTCCATTTCTTTAGTAGCATTTAATTTACCTCCAAAATTTCATTGCCATTCTTTTTGTATATTGTCTTTCGTACTTTCCAGGCTTTTTCAAAATAAATATCATCGTCAATAAAATCATAAACTATTGGGGTTTCCTTGCCTTTATCCTGGCGCTCAATTCTACCGAACAGACTGAATTATGGTTGCTCTGTCTTTGTGTGGTGCTACTAGCAGAAGTCTGTCAAGACGGGGGATGTCCAGCCCCTCTTTAGCTAATTGAAATGTAGAGAATATTACTTTTTCTCTCCCTTGTCTCATATCTTCAATGTATTTTTCTCTCAATTCTTTACCTTTTTTAGTTGTCATTTTACCATCAATCATAACGCCATAACCAAGTTTATCTTTTAAGTATTGTAATTGCGACAATCTATCTCCAAGTACAATAGTATAATGGTCTTTTTGTTGTTTTAGTATATTAAGTATTACATCGTTTCGTTTCTTATTTTCTGCTAATTTTGTATTTAATGTTGAATATAAAATTGTACCATCATATTTTAAACAATCATTTTCAATTGTAAATCCAGTATCAACTCTTTTTATTTTTGCTTTTATAGTTCTGTCTGCGACTACTTCTTTTGGTATATCAATTATAATTGGACCAACTAAAGAAAATAATGCTTTTTCTGTTCCTTTGATATTCCTATAAGGAGTGGCTGTGATCCCGTACTTGTACCTAGCACTTAAACTATTGATAACCTTATAAAACATTCCTAGTTGTGCTGGTGTGCCACAGGTTCGATGAGCCTCGTCTATAACGATACAATCAAATTCATTTTTGTATTGTGTTAAATCCATTTTGACCATAGTTTGTACTGTTGCAAATGTAATTTGTGGGCTTATGTCAATCTTTCCTTCTGATATTTTACCTAATTGAATGTTCTCAAAATTGTCTTTCGCCCTATTATAACTTTGAGTTAATAAATCTTTAGTATGAGTTAGCCATAATGTCTTTAAACCTAATGTGGCGATAATCTGTAACGCTGTTTGTGTTTTTCCACTACCTGCTGGCATAACAATTACGCCATTTTTTGCTTTTGTTGCAACATCAACTACTTCTTGTTGATAATCATATAATTTAATATTGCTTTTATATTCTATTTGCTTAGGAGTTTTTAGATTAATGATATAATCTTTCTTTACTGGATGAATTTTATATATATCAGACAAACAACCAAACGGAATAACATAATCATTATCTCTTTTTTCGTACCAATATAATCTGCGTGGTATTCTCCAAGTAGAAAAACCAAGTCTTTGACTTTGCATAAATTGAGGATTGTCGATTTCAAGATTTTGTTTACAATAATCTATAACTTCTTTAATTGGATTTTCTATCCTTATGTTATTATCTATAACAACTTTCATTTGTTTACCTCTCTATAAAATTTTTCTCTTAAAGTAATAATGTCATTTTCTAATAGCTCTTTATCTTGTTTTTTTAACCAATCATAGAAATAATTTGCTGTATCATTATACAATTTAGCCAAATTGACATTACTATTGTTTTTTACTTGCTCTTTTATTCTTCTCATAAGTTTCCAGAAATTATAATATGGAAATTTTAATTTAGTCATTATTCCAGATGATTCAATTACAACTCCTTCAATATCTTCTTTTGATAAATCAAATTCATCCGTATTTTCTATGTACCATTTGAAAAAATCTTTTGAATTTTTAAATTCTTTATATATAGTTTTACATTCACAATTTATTAATTTTGATAATTCTTGTACTTTTTCGTAAGGCTCACGTTCAAATTCATATTTATTATGTATTATATCTAACAATATAATTTTTGATTCATCATATTTAATTATATGAGGATCATTTTGTACGTCTACTACTTCAAACGTTAATGAAACATCATTATTTTTTAAATAATTTTCTAATTCAAGCTTATTTATTTTACTGTTTTCATAAATGTTTCTAAAATAATTTGCAAATTCGCCTGTATTATTAGACTTTGAAGCTAAAAACATTTTTCCATTTACCCAAGACATAATTCCTAAAAATCCATTTTCTTTTTTATAGCAAGTTATTTTATCTTTGAATTTAACGACTAAATGCACTAGCTCTGTTTCTCTTCTTTCATTAATATTAAAGAATTTTTCGTATCCTCTTGCTACAACTTTGTTTTTTTCTGTATCAATAAATAATCCTCGTGCTTTGCAAGTTATATCGTTCCAGTTTTTCTTGTAAAAAGCATTATGTGTAAAGTTGAAAGAGCTTATATTTTCTTCTAATTTTGTTTCTCTTATATCTTGTGATAATTTTAATTGTTCAAGAATATTTGAAGTGTCGTTTAGTTTGGTTTTACATTCTCCATCAATTTCGTATACTATTTGACCAAATAAATTGGTTTTAGTTATATCTCCAAAAGTATTATTTTTTATTTTAATTAACTGAGGTTTGTTATTTTTTGATAATTGTAAAACTTTTAAATTTCCTCCGAATTCGATTTTACCTTCAAGATTGTATGATTTTTCATCAATATTGTCTATCTCAAAAGTATTTCTATGACCATGTATTTGAATAGTATCCGTGTAGTTTGATGCAAAAATAGAATCTATGTCATCAGAATAATCTCCTACTCCATGTATTAATTGATTTGTTGCTATTGTTTGTAATTGCTCTGGGATATAGTTTAATCCTCCATGAGTAATTATGTATTTTTGATTTCCAAAAGTAAAATATGCAAGTTGACCAATTCGTCTATAAAATAACCTTAATTTAGATTTGTCAATATCAATAATTTGAGGAATAGTCTTTTTTATAAAAGTATTAGATTTTATATTTTCTATTTCGTCTATTGAATAATAATACAGCAATCTTTCATGATTGCCTTCAAGAAATAATGTGTTTGATTTTTCAGATAAATCTATTAAAAGTTCAAGAGCTTCTTTGTTTTGTATTCCTCTATCTATATAATCTCCACAAAAAATATACATATTATTTTCATTATATGGATATTTGTCGAAATATTCTTTTAGTGGTTCGTAACATCCGTGTATATCTCCAAAAACTTCTATTTTATCATATTTATTCATGTCAAATAATTTTAAGCCTATTTCGTTCCATATATTGTTTTTATCTATTTCTTTCCATCCAGTAGTTTTTCCTTGTGTTTTTAATCTTGAATAAATTTTATCTATAACATTGTCTGGTACTTGCTTATATTCTGGTCTTAATAAATTTCTTTTTTTACATTCTTCAATAGTTACATCTCCAAAATCAACATAAAATTTTCTGTATCTATATCTTTCACATAGTTTGTCATATTTACTAAAATCACTCGACTTACTATGTGTTGCATCTATTACAACAAATTCTCCGTTTTGCATTCTTCTTTCTAATAATTCAAAAAGTAATGTCCAAACATATTTATCATTTTTTTGACTAATAACTCTATGATTTGTATTGCTATCTAATATTGGACTTTCTACTAATAATCTTATATCATCAGCACATAATGTATAATTTTCTAAATTGTTTTGTTTTATCCAGGTGGATTTTCCTGCACCTGGAGCTCCTCTTAATATTAATAAACTTCTCATATTATTCCTCCATAATTTGCTCTTTGAATCTTCTTTTTATAATTAAATATATAATATCTTCTAACATATATATTGTTTCTGTATCGAGTTCATCTTTTTCGGTAACATATTTATTTTTAATTTCATTTGTATCTTTGTCGACATCGTTTGCTAATTTTACAGCTTCCTCTACAGGCAATTTACCTTTTTTTATATCAATAAAATAGTCAATGTTATCTGGAATCAAACAATCTTCATATGATTTGCCTTCTGCATATTTTTTAATAAATTCATTCATTCTTAAAATGTGATGTAATTGTTTTGGATCATATCCAAACTTTTCAATTTTATCAATTATAGTTGGATATGGATGTTGTAACGCCTTTAACTTTTCCATTGACATTCCAGCCATGCAACGTAAAGCCTGATTTATATTCAAATGTGCTATTTTTTCTTTATTCTCAAATAAAGGATTTATTAAATCAGCGTATTTTTTGTTTACAATTTTATATGGAGTAAAGATAGTTTCAATATAATTGACATTTTGCTTTTTATAAGTTTCAAACATAACCCTAATGTCTTTAACGTCGATATGTTCGTTGTTATCTAATACTTTTGTGAAGCTAATAGGCTGCTTGTTTTTTATAATATCTTCAAATTTTGGTAAAACTACAACTTTTGTGTCAATGTCAGAAACATAATCTTTATCGTATATGTCTAAATTATAATTTTGACTTCCTTGAACAGCAATAAATACCCATTCGTATCCATCTTTTATAACTTCTTGTAAATGTCTGTTTACATTATCCATAATATATGTATATCTTTCATCTTTATTATTTTTCATCTTCCCACTTCCAATTTGGCTCGATTCCCTTTAAATCAATGCTTTTTATTTTGTCTTTCATAAGTACAATCAATCCAAAATCATAAATGTAAACTGCGTTATTCCATTGTATTGCTAGTACAAATCTTGTATTACCACATTCACGGTATTTTTTATATGCGTGAAATTGGTTGGATTCGATACGTGATAATGGGAACTTACCTGATTTATTATCTAAATTTTTACATTCAATAAGTGTTGCCTTGTTATTTTTAATTACATTTAAATCGCAACATTGGCTTCCTGTTACGCCTTTTTCGTTATAAATAACATAATATCCGTTTTTAGAAAGATGTTCGCATAATTTTTGTTCAAATTTCTTACCATTTTCTTGACTTTTGTATCCCATATTAAAATTTTCCTCTCTTAAATTTTTTAAATGCAATTTCTTCTTGAACTAATATTTTGTGTCTTTCATATCTTGACATTTTATTTAGTCTTTCTATTGCTTTTTTGTATTGTTTATGGTCTTCAATTATTTCTTTTATATATTCAGGCGGAACTGTTTGAGTAAGTGTAAATTTGTATTCCATAATTATTCTCCTACTTTCCAATATTCTTTTAATTTATATGTTCTTCCGTCTACAGTAATGGTTGTGCGGTCTCTGTAACGTTGGTCATGTGAAGTAAAGTTTACAATTTTGTTATCCATTGTTTTTCCTTGATACTTTGTAGGATTGTTTATAACATATATTATTAAAATAATTCCAATTAAAGCAAATGATATAAAAAATATCCACCCAAAATTATCATTTACTCTGTAAAATAATATAACTGCTAATGATCCAAACAAAACTAATAATAAAAGTAATATAACACTAACCATATTTATTCCTCCTCAAATTAAATTTTAAGGCACTTTATCGTTAAAGATAACAAGTTATATTATTTTAATTCAAAAGTGCCTGTAGTTTTATTGCAATTAATTAGAATGGCAAGTCTGTATTATCGAACGTACTTGTTGTTTCTGGTTCCTTTGCATCGCCTTCTGTTTCAAAGTCCATAACAATGAACTTAAATACTGGTGTATTGTCTTGTTTTCTGTAAAAACTTAAGAATCCATTTGTTACATTAATTTTTGATTTATTTTCTAATTCAACGCCTTTTCTGAATTGTACTTGGATTGATGCGTTATCGTATGATCCATCCTCTTTCTTATTTGCTATAGTAGTAGAATAAGATATTCTACCATCCTTTTCATTTTTAAATATCATCATATTTTTACTTGTTAATGTTATCATTTATTATTCCTCCTCTATAATTTTATTTATATTTTGATACATACTAAAAATGTGTATTCTTTTTCCTGATATTTCAACTCTATATGTTTTTCCTATTTCTAATTGATTATATATATCTGTACTGTTAAATTTGCCTTTAAAAAGTAAATCTGTCACTTGGTATGTATTACCGTTTAAATCTACTATTAAATATTTTCCAGATTTGCCTCCATTTTTTATGTATTTATCTTTTATTGTAATTTCTATTACTTGGTTGTTACCATATTCTATTGCAGTAGTTCCAATAACTAATCCTATTCATATAAAATAAGTGCACGGTCAACTGTTTCTTGCAAAAATCCATCTCTAGCATTTCCACTCGTGATAACAAAAGCTGAATATTTTATATCTATTATTTTTTTATCCTTTATAAAGTTATTTACTGCACTCATAAAATCTTTATAGTTTGTATTGCTAATAAGCTCTACTTTCATAGTTTAGTCCTCCTTTATTTATTAAAATATTCATCATAGTAATATATTCTGTCTACCTTTTCTTTTGAACGGCAGTAATTACATTTTCCGCAAGACGTTGGTGTAATTTTACCTTGTTTTAATGCCTGCAAGTGTGGTAGGTATTCTTTAATAAACTCTAGTTTTTCGTCCATCTTTTCTTGCGGAATTTCTAACAGACGTCTTTGAGAATATTTTTCCTTAGTTGCTACGGCAATAATGAACCTAAGTTTTTTACCTGTGTTTTGACGGACAATTTCTTGATAAAGTGCTCCGTTGCAAAATATAATCATAGTAATCAATAAAGTTCTGTTTTTCGTGTGTTTCTTCGTTCCATATTAAATCAAGGTTTGCCATACATTTTAAGTCAACAATTAATTTGTCAGGAAAGTATGAATCTATCTTTATCTTTACGGGTACACCACTTATCTCTCCAGTCATTATCTTTTGGTGCTCCCCGTTAACATACTTCCAAAACATTGGATCATCTTTAATTTGTTCGTAAACATCTTGTGCTAGTTTATAGTCTGCTTTTAATTCCCCACTTTTTAAGAAAATGTCTGGATTTTTTTCTTTGAAACTTTCTAATGTTCCAGATACTGCTTCATCTATAAATGAAGAGACAGTCATTGCCTTCGATTTTTCTTCAATCCATTCTCTATTTAGTTTTGCAAGTGCACATTTTTCACATTTTAAGAAACTTTTTATTTCTGAACTTCCTGTGTATATTTTAGATGCTTCTTCTGAAAAATAATTTTCTTCCGTTAATTCTTTCATAATACCACCTATTTATCTTTCTTTTTTGCGTTGATCATTCCTCTTATTAATCTTTGCTCTAGGGTATCGTATTTACTGTGATAAAATTCTTTAATTTTATTTGTTCCTAATTCTCTTTTTAATTCATTTCTTCTAACTTTTCTTTCAAAACTTCCCATTATATTCTCCTTTACGTTTATATAAATCTTGGTATTAATATGTATATTATTGTCAATTATAAAATATCTATTGGTTGTTCTCTGTCTTGCGTATTATCTTCTGATTGCATTTCCTCAATTATATACATATTTTTAAGGTTATCTGTAAATGCTTTTCTTAATGCACTTGCCTCAGCCACTTTTCTTATCATCATCGCAGGTTTTTGATTCCATTGAGAATTTAATTCTCCTGATGATTTCTTTTGTGCACGTTCCTCGAAGTTTACATTATCCGTTATAGGATGGGACCAACTTTTACGATATACATTGCACCATGCACCAATCACTTTCTCCCCTTTAACATAAATTTCTCCGTCACGCTTTTTGATTTCTCCCTTGGCATCCATAACGTAAATTCCTGATTCCATTCCATCATAGTCTGGATTTTCTATTGCTCTTCTAAAGAATACGTCTTTACTTGTTACCATAGTAGCTGGTGTAGAATTACTATACTTAATTAAATATGCTTCTTTATTAAATGGATTTAATCTATTAGCTTTACACATTCCAATAAACATTGCAACTTCCGAATCAGTTACGTTGCCTTGACCATTTACCAATGTCTTCTTTACAATATCTGGTGTAAGTGTAATTGCTCCTGATGGTGTGTCGATAACATTATTATCTTGTACTATAGGAACTGCAACTTTTTTTGTTTTTTTAACAGTCATTGTTTTAGTCTCTTTTTCTATTATCTCATCTGTTTCTTTTGGTTTTTCTTCGATTTTAAATCCATTTTCAATTTCATCTTGAGAAATACCGTCTCCAAGCGATTTTAGCACATTGCTTATTTCTTTTTCTATCTTTTTAAGTGCTGTCTTTGCACTAGAATCATCTGGATTAGATTCTAAATATTCTAAGCCTTTTTTGTAACGTGGCAAAAGTTCATTGTATTTTAATTTTAATTCTTCTTCCATATTTTCCTCCTAATTTAATCTATCGTCTTCAAATTCTTTGTTAGCTTGTCTTAATTCTACTTCATATTCTGTGTCTACTTCTTCTAAAAGTTCCCCTAGTTCTTCTTCTGCCCTTGATTTTGTTTCTTTAAGTTCTTCAATGTAGGTTTCATCTGAAATCTCGTTGATTAAAACGTCTATAGTAGATACTAGGTTGTTTAATTCGTCTATTTTTTCCATAATATTATTCCTCCTCGAAAAAGTATTGTATTACCTGATTCATTCCTTTTTGGTTTAACATAAGTGCAATGTTTAAAGAATCGCCTGACATTGCATTAATTATTCTTTCAACACAATTTCTGGTAGCACCCATTTTACCCAAAAAGATATAGTTTAAATATTGTCTTGCATATCCAGATAGTTCGGCAATATGAGCTACTGTTCTTCCGTCTTGTAGTTCTTTACGTTTATCTGGTTTCATCCAAAAGTATGTTCTTTTTTGCATTTACTACTCCTTTCCTTGATTAATTTCATTATCTTTTTTTAATCTATTGTAATAAGATTTTCTGTTATATGCTCTGTGTTTGTCTGGATTATTTTTAATCCATTTGTCAGTTCTTTCCAATATTTCTTCTTTGTGTTCTTGGTAATAATTGGATTTGTATTCTTTTAATCTATCTATGTTTTGTTGATAGTAATAAGCTTGTTGACACTTGTTACAACAAAATTTTTTACTTCTCGAAAAATTTTCATTTCCGCATACAATGCAATATTTTTTTATATCCATAATTACCTCCACAATTTTATTTGCCTGATTTCGCATTTCATTTTTAATAATCTCATTTTATGAATTAATCCAACTAAATCTTTATTCATTGATATAACCTCCTATTAAAGTTTGTAAATGATTTTTTAAATCTACAACAGAGTTGTTGCTATTTATTTGAATTATATCTTTTTTGATTTTATTGAATGTTTCTTTATATTGTTCGATTTGTTTAGTTAATTCCCAATTTTGATTTTCGATCTCTTGTTTTTGGTTTCCGAGTTTAACTATTGTTTGTTTTAATTTGCTGTTTTCGTCAATTAGTATTTTGTTTTCTTCGTCAAACTCCTTTACATTTTTTACTTCTTTCACGTAATTAAATAATTTTCCCATATCTTTTCTCCTTTTGTATTTTATTTTGAAGTATCTCCTTACTTCGATTATTATAATATCACAATCTTAACAATTTGTCAATGACTTTTTTAAAAAAATTAAAAAATTTTCAAACGCTTTTGGCAAAGGCGTAATTCGTCTCTAAGTATCTCATATCTGGCACTTAAATTGTTGTATTCTTTTTTAATTTTATCGTTTTCTGCTGTTAAATCTGCGTATTGCTTAGATAATTTTTCGTGTCGATTTAATTCCTGTAAATTGCTTTTATACTCTGCATACAATTGATTATATACTTCAATTAATTTTGAGATCTTATTCCTATCTTCTGCAGTTAATGGTTCTTTTACATTAAAAACTTCTTGAACAGTCTTTTTATCATATTCAATCATCTCTCAAAATCCTCCTTATCTTCCAACTTTCTTATTTGTTTCCTGATGTTGTTCTCCCACATTGTGATTTTCTGCAATTGCTTTTTGCTTTGGGTGTCTCTTTTAGCTCTTTCTAATTGATATAATGATTCG
>Ga0326514_10000150_pt1 | contig 42700 bp, 67 predicted proteins | sample 3_2548_0518_D_FD_203653 | JGI IMG/M metagenome (GOLD analysis project Ga0326514, IMG submission 203653) | Bovine rumen microbial communities from UC Davis, California, United States - 3_2548_0518 | ecosystem: Host-associated > Mammals > Digestive system > Stomach > Rumen | place: USA... | reverse complement strand
GAGGATGTAAATGGTACATTCGAGGACTTCCTGATGCCGGAGGAGTTTGATGAGCTTCCGGGATTCGCTGAGTAAGTTCATTAGTGGCGGGATGGAATACTCCCGCCACATTTTTATTAACGGAAAAAGGAGAGATTTAAGATGAGCGATTTATCATTATTTTTGAAGGAAAACAAAAAGAAAAAGGAGAATGGTTTCTTCCCGGCTACCAAGTCATTATGTGATGCAGACGGAAAACCGCTTATGTGGGAGATCAAGCCATTATCTACAAGAGACGATCAGGAGCTGCGTGATGAGTGTATGGTTCAGAAGCTCATCCCCGGTAAGAACGGAGAGCGGCAGCTCAAATTTGATTCACAGAAATATCTCGTTCGTATGATGACCGCGTGCATTATCTTCCCTGATTTGGATGATAAGAAACTTCAGGACTCATACGGCGTTAAGTCAGCAGAGGATCTCATCGTTGAGATGATCGATGATCCTGATGAGTTCAATGAGTTCGCTGGCTTCATTCAGGAGTACAGTGGCTTTGATGACATTGTTGACGTAGAACAGAAAGCAAAAAACTGATAGAGGGAGAGGACTGGGAGGCCGTTTACGCATACTATTGTTTGCACAAGTTCCATTGGGAGCCATCCAAGTTCGTTAATCTCCCACTCAGAGAGAAAATGTTTGTTGTTGCCGCGATCGATCACCAAGTACATATTGAGATAGAACAACAAAAGGAGATCGAGCGCGAAAGTAGGAGGTAATACACATGGGTTCGATAAGATCTATGATTTCGCTCACGGATAGAGTGTCCGCACCCTTAAATGTCATAAATAGAGGACTTGACCGATGCACAAGCGGTTTTAAGGCAGCGGGTAAAGCATCCGACGCGATGAGCGGAACAGCGGGAAGCGCCATGAACAGAGTTGCATCCGCTATGGGTACGCTCAATCAGAAATCGAGCTCACTGTTTAAGACCTTAACCGGTGTTGCAATCGCACAAAAAGCGTTTGGGTTGGTCGCAAATCAGACATCTAACGCTATCAAGCGTATGGACACTTTGAACAATTTCCCACAGGTCATGAGTAATCTTAATATCAAGACTGAGGAAAGTCAGGCGGCTATGGAGCGACTGAATGAAAAACTTCAGGGGCTTCCAACGACACTTCAGGATGGTGCGGCAGCGGTACAGAGACTCACATCTGCAAATGGTAACGTGGGAGCATCAACAGAGATGTTCCTTGCTATGAATAATGCAATCCTTGCCGGTGGCGCTGATATGAGCATCCAGCAGAGTGCGATGGAGCAGTTATCTCAGGCCTACGCTAAAGGAAAGCCTGACATGATGGAGTGGAGATCTGCGATGACCGCGATGCCCGCTCAGCTCCGTCAGGTTGCAAAAGCCATGGGGTTTGTTGATGCAAATGCTCTGGGTGAGTCACTCAGGAGCGGAAAGACATCGATGAATGACTTTATGGAGACCATGGTCAAGATGAATAATGAGTCGGTCGCAGGTTTTAAGACGCTTGAAGAACAGGCAAGAAATGCAACAGGCGGCTTCGCTACGGCAATCGCAAACATGAAATCAGCTGTAACACGTGGGATTACATCCATGGTGGACAACATAAATCAGGTGCTTGAAAGCTCGGGACTTCCAAAGATTCAGGAAATAATATCCGGCATTGGTAAGACCATCGAGCAGGTATTAAAAGGCATCGGAAAAGTGATGGGGCAGATCATCAAGTGGATAGCTGAGAACAAGGATGAGCTCTTAAAATGGGCGAAAGTTATTCTTGAAGTTGGTATCGCTTGGAGCGTTGTTTCATCGGTCGTGTCTGGCCTAATTGGAATAATCACGACAATAACCACAGTGATCGGGGCTCTTGGTACAGGACTCGGGGCGGTGTTTGGAGCTGCCACGATAGGTGCGATCATAGGCGTTGCCGGTGCAATAGAAAATCTGTTCGATTGGTTCCAGACACTTCATGAGGAAACAGGTGGAGACTGGGCTAAAGACATCGAGATCATCTTTGCAAGACTCCGCGTCACGATCACCAAGTTCTCATATTACTGGGAGACGATAACAGCAAATATCGCTAACGCATGGGATACGATGTGCTTAGGCTTCACTATCGCGTTTAAGTTGGTCTATTCTACTGTAGTTATAATCGCTAGTGGTATCGTTGGGGTGTTTGAGACAGCGTTTAATGTAATAGCTGGACTCTATAACAGTGTAGTAGGCCAGATAAGTGGCCAGACAATCGATATAAACTGGAATTGGACAAAGGGGCTGTTTAATTATGGCACGGATGTCGCTGATAGTATCAATGATGATACCATAAAAGCGAATGACAAAATCGAGAAGCGTTACGATGATGTCATGAAGGCAAAGAGTGCGATAACTAAGGCTGAAGAAGATTACAAAAAATCACGAGCTGAGATCATCGCTCGTAAGGATAAAACAATCAATAAGCCGAAAGTCAAGAACACTGACCTGAAGAACATCAGTACAAATACAAAAACAACAGCTAAGAACACCGGCAAGATATCAAAACAGTTGGCGGCCAATGGTGAGGTGTTAAAGTACATCAAGGAGTACGCTACACAAAAGGCTGTCAATCGTTACACGTCAGCATCCATTAAGGTTGATATGACTAATAACAACAATATCAGCAAGGATATGGACATCGATGGTGTTGTATCGAAGCTGAAGGGTAAGCTCGAGCAGGAGCTTGCATCTTCTGCTGAAGCGGTTCACGTTTAAGGAGGGCGGTTATGAGTTATCTCTTGTATATTGATGGAGTGCTGATGCCTGTCACTCCGGGAAAAATGAGAACAACGATAAATGGAAAGAATGAGACAGTCACACTCATTAACGAGGGTGAGGTCAACATCAAAAAAGCACCGGGGCTCACTGATATAACAATCGATGAGCTCCTTCTTCCATCTCATGACTATAACTTTATTGCAGAAGCTGGAGAGGGTGAGCGTGGAGAAGCTACACCAAAGAAGTATTTGGATCTGTTTGAAAAGCTCAAAACAGAGCGTGAAGATGTTGATTTTCTTCTCATCAGAACTACTGCGAGGGGTGATGCAGTAGATTGGGACACGAAGATGCGTGTCACTCTGGAAGACTATGAGATCAACGAGGACGCTGATGAGATCGGTGATGATGTGGTCGTTACACTCAATTTCAAACAGTACAAAGAGTGGGGTGCTAAAAAACTCAAGGTGACCGGGAAAACAGTCACAACATCGAGCACCAAACGTCCAAAGAAAAATAAAAACATCAGAAAATACAAAATCAAAAAAGGTGATACGCTCAAGAAAATCGCAAAGAAGTATCTGAATGATTCCTCGAGATCAAAGAGGATCTATAAGAGAAATAAAAAGGTATTGGAAGCCGCTGCGAAAAAGCATGGGCGTAAGTCATCATCAAAAGGAAAATATATTTATCCCGGTACAGTCATCTCAATCAATTTGAAAGACTGGAATTCAAAGATTGGTGCTGGTATAGAGGATAATGATTCTGGCGGTGGTGGCGCACTAAAGTAAGGAGATGGGCACATGGCGCGTGATATTATCGATGTGGCAGCGGGAGAGCTTGGCTACAAAGAGGGAAAAAATAACGATACCAAGTATGGTAAATGGTATGGAATGAATCACGCCGCATGGTGCCATATGTTCGTTTCATGGTGTGCATGGAAAGCTGGACAGTCGGGAAAAGTTCCCAAAACCGCATCAGTGAGCACTGGTTTGCAGTGGTTTGCAAATAAAGGACAGTTCAAATACAAGGGTGATTATACTCCCAAGCGTGGAGATATCATCTATTTCAGGAACTACGCTTCACACGTTGGTATCGTTGAAAAAGTAGTCGGAAATCGCGTTCATACAATCGAGGGTAATTCAGGCGATAAAGTGTGCAGACGTGATTATCCACTCAATTATGGAACGATCACAGGTTATGGAGTTCCAAAGTATAAGACATCATCTGGTGGTTCGTCACCGTCTCCCACTCCTACACCTTCACCATCAGGAAACACCAATCAGAAGCGTGATCCCAAAGAGGAGCTCGCAGCACTCAAAAAGGTGCTCAACAGAACGAAAAAAGGAACGGTTGACACCTATAAGGGTGATGACGTTTATACAAACAAGCTCCCAAATGCGAAAATATTACTTCAGGTGCAAAACGGAAAAAAGGTGTTCGAGGTTCCAGTAAAAGATGAGCTGACACTCACATGGGAGCGTAAAGGAACACCGGGGCGACTGACGTTCGAAGCGATGTATGATTCAAAGTTCCCTATCGTAGAGGGTAACGCGGTTACGCTCACAGTTGATGGAACTAAGCTGTTTTTCGGGTTTGTATTCACTCGAAAAGTATCGAAAGATGGATGGGTTGAGTATACAGTATATGACCAGCTCAGATATCTGAAGAATAAAGATACACGTGTCATCAAGAAAAAGCGTGCTGATCAGATAATCAAGAAGATAGCGAACGACTATGGGCTCAAATGTGGGACACTCGCGAACACCGGTTACACGATGAGTATGGTCGAAGATAACGCTACATTGTTCGATATCATTCAGGACGCGCTGGATAACACCACGATGCAAAAGGGCACGATGTTCGTGCTATATGATAAAGTCGGAAAATTAACACTCACAAAGATAAGCAGCATGAAGGTGAACGCTTGCCTGATTGATGCTGAGACCGGCAGGGACTTCACATACACAACATCGATTGATAATGAGGTGTATAACCAGATAAAACTCATTTATGAGAACAAAGACAAGGGAAAATATGAGATTTACATGAGTAAGCACGCCAAAAACATCAATAAATGGGGTGTTCTCCAGTTCGTTGAAAAGATTGACGTGCCTGACATTGGAAAGCTGAAAAGTAAATGCTTATTACAGTTCTACAATCGGGTAAATAAGACACTCTCAATCGAGGGCGTGATTGGAAATCCAAAAGTTAGAGCTGGTTCGATGGTTCCTGTAAATCTCAATCTAAACGGCTTAAAAGTCGCAAATTATATGATCGTTGAAAAAGTAACGCATCGCATATCCAACAATCAGCACATAATGGATCTGGATGTGAGTGGTGCCGGGTTTGAGTGAGGTTAAATATGTCAGATAGTAGTTTGACGCAGGTTATACAGCGAATAGCATCGCAGACGATAGACGCATCCAAATTATCCGATTATATCGTCGGGACAGTGATGAAAACGAGTCCGCTCGAAGTCAAGATCTCTGATCAGTTGACAATCGATGCGGACTTTATTGATGTGTGCGAAAACGTCACAGAACGAAAAATCGAGATAACGATACAAGCCAAGACCGAGAGCGTGGAAGATCACACTCATCCACTATCTCCGGGGAGCACCGGGGAAGCCGGAGGGCATGAACACGATATCAAGCTGACAAAGAAGAAAATCACAATACATAACGCGCTCAAAGTCGGTGACAAAGTTGCGATGTTAAGACGTGCAAGAGGACAGAAGTTCTTGATAATAGATAAGGTGGTGAGCGACGAATGATACCAGATCAGGAAAATTATGATGAGGAAATGACAGAAGAATATGATCCTGACTTCGTGATCACTCAGGAGCCATCGCTCACTTATGCGATGAAGATCGAAGAACCTGAGATGCTCGATGAAGTCAAGAATTCATTTGTCGGAAAAGTGGATGAAGAAGATGCGGTGCTTCAGGCCGCAATGAAGATACTCCAGACAGAGCGTGGTGAGTATGATATTTACTCTGATGACTACGGCATCGACTTGGAAGATCTGAGAGGTCGCGAGATGATCTATTGCATGGCTATGGTGCCGCATAGGATAGAGGAAGCACTCACAGCGGATGATCGCATCGATGCTGTGAAAGATTTTAAGGTGGAGCGATGTGCGGACAGGCACGCGCTCCATATTCAATTCACGATAGTCACAGCTGATGTGGAGATACCGGCAGAAACGGAGGTTGAAATCTGATGTTTGAAGAAAAAACGTATGAACAGATACTCACAGAGATGAAAGCACGTGTGAGTGATGATTACGATAAGCGTGAGGGTGCTATCATCCATGATACGCTTGCACCGACAGCGCTCACGATAGAGGATGTGTTCTCTTGGCTGGGTGTCTTTATGGATGAGATGTTTGCTGATACAGCATCTTATTATTTCCTGATAAAGAGAGCGTTCGAGCGTGGCCTACTCCCACACGAGGAGACACAGGCTGTTGTCAAAATGGTCGCTACTCCTTCGACAGCTCCCATATCACTCGGGGACAAGTTCAATCTCGGAGATTTCAATTATACAGTTACAAGTCTGACAGACACAGCCGGTGAATACCAGATGACTTGTGATCAGTACGGTTCAGCTCCTAATCAGCAGCTTGGAAGCCTGATCCCAATAGAGACCACCAACGATATGAATGACCTTGAAGATGCTTCCATCACTGAGATACTTATTCCCGGTGAGGATGATGAGGATGAGGAAGCGTTCAGAGAGCGTTATGTTGGCTCACTAAACTCCGAAGCGTATGGCGGTAACGTGACCGACTACGTTGAAAAAGTCGGAGCGATTGACGGTGTTGGTGGTGTAAAAGTAAAAAGGCGTTGGAGAGGTGGTTATAATCCTGCGAATTTCATACCAAATTCAGACGTTCAGACTTGGTATGAGAATAATATCGACTCACTCCCGGCAGCGGTCAAAACGTGGCTCACAGCTGTATACACAGCAGCGCTTGATAAGTATCTGACAGTGGGTGGTACAGTCGAGCTCATAATAATCGATGCAAATTACTCCGTTCCGTCTCAGGTGCTTTTAGATCTCGTTCAGGTCGAAGTAGATCCACCACTTCAGACAGGAGAGGGTGTTGGTAAGGCTCCATGTGGTCACGTGGTTACTGTTTCAGGTGTTGTTGAGGAGACTATCGACGTTGAGCTCATAGATGCTGAGTATGATACAGGATATTCATTCCCAACACTAAAAGCGACGATTGAAGCGGCGATCGACGGATTTTTCGGAGACCTGAAAAGAGACTGGGCTGGAAGCCAGTATCTTACAGTATATCGCTCACAGCTCACAGCTGCACTCATAGCCATCGAGGGTATCGTTGACATTGGTAGTTTGGAGCTCAATGGTGAAGAAGAAAATGTTGTTTTAACAGAGAATCAGATCCCGAAACGAGGTGAGGTAAGTGGCTGAGAAAAATGCTGATATCCCTGCTGAGGTAGTGACCATCCCTGAGAGTGTGAGATTGTACGATTATCTCCCACTGTTCATGAAATCTTTTCAGGAGATACGTGAGATTTATAAGGGCGTACAGCCTGAAATTGATGAGATATATGATAAGATCGCGTGGGCGATGAATAACGCCTATATTGAGACCGCTGATGAGTGGGGAATTGGTAAGTTTGAGAACTTGCTTGGTATTCTCCCGGAAGAAGATGAGGATCTCGAAGTCAGACGCGCAAGAGTAAAAATTCGATGGAACAGTTACATTCCATACACAAAGATAACACTCAGACAAAAGCTGGATGCCATCTGTGGTGCAGGAATGTATCAGCTCGTAGAAGATTACGAGAATTATTATGTTTCAGTGAGAACGCAGATAACATCTCCCACAGTATTATCTGAAGTCGAGAAGATGTTTGAGCAGCTTTTACCGGCTGAGATGGTATATGAGGTCGGCCAGCTCTACAATACTCACGGCAAGATTAAGAATTACAAGCACGGAGAACTTGAAGCGTATACACACGGACAGATTAAGGAGGATATGGATCTATGAACCACACTACGAATTATAATTTCAATCTGCCTACTGATGATGACTTTTATGACATCGCGCAGCAGAATGAGAACTGGACAGAGCTGGACACTGAGCTCAAATCAATATCTAACACGGCATCTTCTGCCGGAAGTGGGCTCTCAGACCACGAGGCAAAATCAGTTACGGATGTCAATGGTGTTCATAATATTCGCGTGAACAACAAAAAGATTCAGTATTTTGACGGAACACAGTGGAAGAATGTGGCAGGTGGCGGCTCTGTGAAAATTGGAGATGTTTCCGGGGCGGCGCTCGCAAAAAGCGGTCAGGATGTAACGATCACATGGTCAGATCCTGAAGATGTAGTTGTTGAAGGTGTGACTCTGGCTGAGTGGGGTGGTACGAAACTCGTGAGAAAAGTCGGATCAGCTCCATCATCTGAGACAGATGGGACGCTCATCGTTGATAATACAGTACGTGACCAGTACGCATCAACGGGTATTCAGGACACTGGGCTCACATACGATACAACGTACTATTATCGATTTTTTCCACGTACAACAGGGGAAGAAGTCACAAATGGTACATCGTTATCAGTGACACCAAAAGCCACTCAGGTCATGAGTGTAGTCATAGATCAGACTAATTCAAACCCTGAGACGTGTTGCACATACACAGACGATGCAACTGGTTTATCTGCGAAAGCTGATGAGATTGTTGAATTCATCGGTGCGTACCCTGTTCTCATGAAAAATGGTGAAGTTGTTGGAAGGCTCAAAACGAGTGATTTTTCCAAGTTTGAAGATGGTACGAGCGCGGATATTTCTTCCGGATCAGCCGGCGATGTTATGATCTGTTTTCCGTGTAGAGGTTACAAGATCAGCACGGATGCGAATAACAGAATAACAGTGTCTATCACTGATGAAATGGACAAGACAGGGTTCAGCTATAAAGCATTTATGCGCGGATCTACACTTAAAGAAAATCTGTATGTCGGAGCATATGAAGGCTACGAAGCATCAAGTAAGCTTCGCTCACTGTCAGGAAAAGCTCCGACAGGTAATAAGTTGTATGGAGCGTTCAGAACTATCGCTCAAGCAAACGGTTCCGGGTATGATATGCTGTCATATTACCCACTTGTTTATCTCCAGTGCGCTATCACATTGTACTGTAAGTCATTGGATGTGCAGACTGCAATTGGTTATGGGTATGTAGATTCAAACAATACGGCACCACATCAGACGGGTGGCACAAACACAAGCGGTATGTTCTACGGAACAACGGCCAACAAGACAAGTCAGTGCAAGGCGTTTGGGTTGGAAGATTTCTGGGGATCCATTCGTGACTGGATTGACGGGCTTGTTTGTGACTCTTCCAGAAACGTCCTTACGGCCACGCAGAATTTCAACGACACCGGCTCTGGTTATGATAATGTTGGATCAGGCGGGGCGTCAAACGTCAGTGGCTGGATATCCAAGGTGTACGGAGACAACGATATGGCGTTTCTTATTAAAGAATCAAGCGGCAGCGGGACGACGTTTTTCGCGGATTATGGTCTTCTGCATGCGGGGTGTGTCGGTGCCTTCGGCGGTTATTGGAATCATGATCTGAGTGCGGGCGCGTTCTGTCTTCATGTGAGTTATACGGCCGCCTCGGCTTCGCATGCGGCTATCGGCGCTCGCTTGATGTACCTGTAAACAGTGATTCCGGAGATTTTCTCCGATCACATAAATTTTAGGATGAAGATATCGCGCAGATATACTCGCAGGAGGGTGTAGTGAACGCAGACAGATAAAAAGTTATCTTCCAATTCCAGTCAGGTTTTTCACAGATAATGGTAATCTGAATGCAGGGTATGTCAGTACCTTCAGCAGTAATTGGAATAATGATCTGAATGCAGGCACGTTCTATCTTAATGTGAATTATACAGCCACCTCGAATTCGAATGCGAATATCAGCACTCACTTAATGTTTTCGGATGTTTCGTTCGGTCACGGACGTTCATCATACAAGGTTTATCGTGTATCTTCATCCTTGGCTCTTGCCAAAACATAAAAATACTAAAAGCTGTGTTAGTAGGTGAAAACTCGAAAGCTCGGCAGAAAGAAAACATCATGAAAAGGTATGGGTTTATTTTTGAAAGAATTGTAACAATGGACAATCTCCGCGAAGCTCACATGAGAGCTCGTGAAGATAAACACTTCTATAAGGAAGTGAAAATGGTCGATGCAAACCCTGATTATTATCTCAAGCAGATACAGGAGATGCTCATCAATAAAACATACGAAGTGAGCAAATATGAGGTGTCGATCATAAATGACAAGGGGAAAGAGCGAGAACTGATGAAGCTCCCATACTTCCCGGACAGAATAATTCAGTGGGCGATAATGCTCCAGATCGAGAAGATATTCATGGAAGTGATGTGTGATCACGTTTGTGCTTCCATTCCCGGGAGAGGTATCAAGAAAGCGATGCGGCTCACGAAAAAACACGTCAAAGATTCAGCGTACTGTCTGAAATTAGATGTGAGGAAGTTTTACCCATCAATAAATCACAGGATATTGAAAACTTTACTTCGAAAGAAGATAAAAGATCTTGACGTAATGGAACTACTTGACAAGATCGTGGACTCATATCCGGGTGAAAAGGGTGTTCCAATCGGTTCATATTTAAGTCAGTATCTCGCGAATTATTATCTGGCATACTTCGACCATTGGCTAAAAGAAGAAAAACACGTCACGAAAGTAGTCAGGTATATGGATGATATAACGATTTATTCTGATGATAAAGACTTTTTGCATCGGTTAAATGTCGAGATCAAAGCGTATCTTCAGGAGAGATTGAGACTCGAATTGAAATCAAATTGGCAGGTGTTTCCCGTCAAAGTGAGAGGCGTTGATTTTGTGGGGTATAGGTTCTTTCCACGTTATATCCTACTACGAAAGAAAACCTGCAAACGTATGAAAAAGATGTTCGATCACATCAGGTGGAAGCAAGACCACAGACAGATGATAAATTATCACGAGTTTTGCAGCGCCAATTCATATATCGGTTGGCTTGCATGGTGCGACTCGTTCAGGTTATATGAAAAATACGTCACGCCAGTGATACATTCACTGATAACGTACTATTATGAGGTGATAAACCCGAATGTGAGGAAATATTACAGAAAACTAATTCGTAAGAAGGGAAGGTGCTACGCATGATCAAGGTTGAAGGTGTGAGGGGCTCTGAAGCTCAGGCTAAGCCGCTCGTTGTTGGAAAAGATACAGTATATGTTCATACAAACATTGAACATATCACCGGGGCTGAGATAGATGAGTATCAGTACGATGAGCTCCAGTATGACAAAGATGAGTACATCGAGATGATCAGTCAGTCACTCGAAGAAACACAGGAAGCAGTCGATTATCTGCTGATGGGAGGTGAGTGATATGGCGGCGTATCTGGCAAGACGAATCAAGATGGGGAAACTTGATTATGACGAAGTTATCGAAAAATATCCTCAATTCAAAGACGAAATCGATGAGATCCTCGGGAGGAATGAGTGATGGAATTCATAAACGGTGTAAAGCGTAAACAACAGAATCCAACTAACTGGCAATTCTCCGATCATCCAGCGTGTATGGCGGAGGAGCTTGCACAGTACCGTGTAATGGATGCAGAAGAAAAAGAACTAGAGATACTTATCAGCAAGTTGGGAGGGCGTAATGTGGCAGGCAATAGTTGATATGTTTAACTCCGGACAAGGCATATGGGTGATACTCGCTTTCGTGCTCTTGATAGTAGCCGGATATCTCGGCCTTGTGAAGATTAAATCTGACAAGATTATCTTCGGCAAGGGAGAAGCTGATCGAGAGCGAATGGTGATGAAAAAGCAGTACGAATATGCAAGGAATACTTGCGAAGCGTTTGAAAAGCGAATCCCACGTTTTGAAGGCTACAAAGAAGAACTCGGTAAGCTCATATCGGAAAAGGCACTTGATGAAATAGTAAACTGGATCATGTTCAATCACATCGAAGACAGTGATGACTATATTTCGATAAAGCAAGAGCTGATCTGGAATGTAGTTTGCAAAGAGTCTGTAGATAAGAGAATACAGTCTGATAAGTTTAAGGAGACTGTTTATAAGAATGTAGAGCAAGTCGTGAAGAGGCTTGTCCAGATAAGACAAAATAACTAAGGAGGTAAATGATATGCTGTTCAAAAATGATAAGACCTATGATGTACTGGTGTATGTGGCACAGATCGTGCTCCCAGCATTGGCGGTACTTTATACGGCACTGGCTGAGATATGGGGATTACCATACGCTAAAGAGATTCCGGCGACAATAATGGCGATCGATGCGTTCATGGGCGTAGTGCTCAAGATCAGCAAGAACAAGTATAACAAAGAGACGGAGGTGGACGTATGACAGTAAAAGATTTTATGGATGTATTCGAGGGTTTGACAACCACGATCGAAGTAAAAAGTGGTGAAAAATTATTAGCAAAACTCTACGGATGCGGTGACATCCTCGATGATACGCTGGATGCAAAAGTGGTCACAAAGATAACGATGCCGAAACCGAACTATATACTCATAGAAGTGGAGGGAGAATGATATGGCAGAAACAACACAGGAACCACTCGGGAAAGTCGAACAGATGCTCGTGGATATGATCAACGGCGAGCCGATAGTCGAAGCTCCTGAGAACAGGATCGAAGGGCTACTCATGGAGCTCGCTGAAGCTATCGAGCAGGGTGGCGGTGGAGGTGGTACCACAAACTACAACGCGCTTAGCAATAAACCAAAAATCAATAACATTGAGTTGTCTGGCAACAAGACAGCCGCACAACTTGGTCTACAGGGCGAACTGTCATGGGATGAAACACCAACAGAGGGTAGCTCGAACCCCGTTAAAAGTGGCGGAATATTTGATGAGCTTGCTAAAAAGGTCACAGCAGAAGAAGGAAAGGGGTTATCGAGTAACGATTATACGAATGGTGACAAGGACATCGTCGATGGAGTGACCACGGCTTTAAACGGCAAGGTGGATAAGGAGACAGGAAAATCTCTTATTGACCTTACAACGGTTGTAGATGGTGCGTCCTATGATAGCACAAATCACTTGATTCTGTTTAAGAACGGCACCACCACTTTGTTTAGTTTAGACGCGGCGGCTTTTGTCAAAGATGGCATGGTTGATACGGTAACGATTACGGGTGGAAATCTTGTAATCACATTCAATACAGATGCAGGAAAACAGGCAATCTCTATTCCGCTTACGGACATCTTTGATCCTGCAAATTACTACGATAAGGATGATGTTGACGGATTTCTTGCAGATAAGGCTGACAAGGTGGCAAGCGCAACCAACGGCAACTTCGCAGGACTTGACGCAAACGGCAACCTTACCGATAGTGGAAAGAAAGCAAGTGATTTCGCAACCCCTGAAAATGTTCAAGACTCGATTAACACAAGCGCAGACCTGTTGAAAGACACCGTAGGATGGACTGGGAAGAACCTGTTGCCGTATCCTTATAAAGACGATGCACGTACACATAATGGAGTGACCTATGTATACAACTCTGATAATACAATAACAGCAAATGGTACGGCGACTTCGACGTCTTGGAGAACTTTAACAGAGGATTTTTCGTTTTTGGAACTTGGGAAAAAATATCGTCTTTCGGGTTGTCCGACAGGTGGAAGTTCGAACTCTTACCTTGTTCAGCTGACATATAATGATGGTACTGAGAAATTTTTAAAGGACTATGGTGATGGTATAGAATTTACCTATACAGGAGATTTTATCAGATTACAGGTAATAGTAAAGGAAAATTATACTGCAAACAACCTTGTATTCAAACCCATGATTCGCCGTGCCGACATCACAGACCCCACCTATGAGCCCTATCATGAATCAGTAGAAGTAATGTATGAGGAAGAGATACATGGGGTGAATCTATTCGATGATAGCAAAATAGAAGTAGGTAAAGCATGGAATGGAGATACTAACGCTAATAGGGCAAGAAATATTATTCCTTGTGAACCCAATTCAGAATATATTGTATCAATGAATGGAACAAATGGTTTGGATAGTGTATTCTTTTCTGTGTCAGAAAATATCCCGCCTGCAAGTCAGACTGCCATAACTTCATTTCCTTATACTATAAGGACAGGAATATCAGATAGGTATATTACACTAGGCTTTAATAAGACAAATATAGCCTTATCAGATGTAACATCATTAAAAATTATGCTCTGTAAAGCCGACATAGAGGATAGCACCTATCGCCCTTACAATGAGCAGGCTATACAGAATCAGCTTAACGCACAGGGAGTGTTGGGGGCAAAGAACTGGCTTCCAAACATAGTGACCAATCAGACAAAAAACGGCATAACTTGGACAAAAAATTCTGATGGAACGCTCGCTGCCAATGGAACTGCCACCGCCGCAAGTGAGGTTGCAGTTGTATCACCGAACACTTATGATACCGCTGGTCTACTTCAATCGGGACAGAAATACATCTATTCCATAGGCATTCCGCTTAATATGTTATCGACATATGGCATAGAAGCTTATGGGGATTTCAGAAATGATACTGATACAGGATGGGAAGATGGTTTACCCATTGATACTCCGTTTAGCGGTAAACCAAATAAAGTAGGCTTTTATATAAGAGTAAAAAATGGCATTACTGTTAATAACCTTGTATTTAAGCCGATGGTAAGACTTGCATCTGACCCCGATGATACCTATCAGCCCTATACCATGACTAATAGGGAACTGACGGAGTTTGCAATCAATAAAATGGGCAGGCAGTTACCTCTTGTCAATCTTGGAACTGAATATACCGCAGAACTGAAAGCGGATATTTCCTCGGGCAAGTTTGAAAAAGCGGTTGTCGGTGGCTATCTGACAATCAATGGTCATGTGTACTATCTGGCACATCCGGACTACTGGCTCCACACAGGAGACACGGAATGCACCACGCATCATATGCTTGTCATTCCTGCAGGCAACATCGGTACTGGCAAGATGAACGATACCAACATCACAACGGGTGGCTATGCAGGTTCTGACTTTAAGACGGGAAATAACAGTAATACAGCACTTGCAACGGCAAGAGCGCAAATCATAGCAGATTTCGGTGCATCGAATATCCTCACACACCGTGAGATGTTCACGACCGCCGTTACAGACGGAAAGGCGTCAAATTGGGCGTGGTCGGATTCCGACATCGACCTCATGAACGAGGTGATGGTCTACGGTTGCAGTGCGTGGGCGTCGCATCCCGGCTATGAGACAGGCATTGACAAGTGTCAGCTGAAACTCTTCCAGGAAAGACCCGATCTCATCACAACACGTGCGGGCTGGTGGCTCCGTTCGGTCGTTTCGGCGACTGGTTTCGCGTTTGTCTACAACAACGGCTGTGCGAACCGCGACAACGCGTCCAACGCTCATGGCGTGCGCCCCGTTTTCGCAATTATAGGGGGTTAACCACAACGAACACTAATAGGAGGTAAAAATGGATATGAATTACTGGATTACAGGTGCTGCTACTATCCTGGTCGGGATATTTGGCAGCACTGGCTTTTGGGCATTCATAACCGCTCGAAGGCGCAAAAAGGAGGAGGCCAACAGTGCTATAACCCACGTGTGTGTTGGTATAGCATATTTAGGCATCAAAATGAGTTGCTACAAGCTTCTTGATAGGGGATGGGCATCACCAGATGACATTGAGGATATTGAGAAATACCTCTACGAACCCTATAAAGAGCTTGGAGGAAATGGAACTGCAGAAATGTTGTTTAACAAAGTTAAGCAACTACCAAACAAACCGCCAAAGGAGGAATGAAGGTATGAAAGAATGGATAAAGAAAGCAGGAATAAGAGCGATAAAGACATTCGCTCAGACATTACTTGGCTTCATGGCAGTAGGCCTTGCTATCAACGAGATTCCTTGGGGGTACGCACTGTCGGTATCGACGGTCGCACTTATCGCATCTTTGTTGACGAGTATAGCGGGCTTACCAGAGTTGAAGAATGCCGAGAGTAATGGCTCTATATTAATTGGTGACGACGGAAACGCTAAGATACAGTTTGAAGGAGCTCCAGAGGGAGCGCAGCAGGTAGTCCTTGACGTGGTTGATGTGCCACAGAGTGAGTTCGAGGGAGATGAGCCTGAGTGATATTTGCTTACTAGTTCTTTTTATCCTTTCTGAAGTAGGCAGTGAGTGCGGGAGGTTTACTAAGGCCTCCCGTGTCATTGCCAATTGCTCTAAATTTTTGCGCGTGATATTTTGATGCTATAATAGAATAGGAGGTGATCCTTATGGGATTTTTTACGTTAGCAGTGTTGTTAACGCTATTGGTAGCGTATGCAACAGAGTTAAAAGAAAGAAAAGATTGTAAGGACGATTGATATTTTAGAGCGCAGGGTATTGGAGGTGCTCTGCGTTTTCGCTTCGGATTTAATAGCTATAATGAAAGGAGGTATAACCTATGAAAGAAAAATGGAGCAGATTCAAAAGTCTTAAGCATTATATTAAATGCAAAAGAGCGGCTAAGAAAGCACAAGAACAAGCATTTACTTTGAGTTGTTGTGGTGATTGCTGTGGCGCTCTATTAGCACAGAGAATGTCTAATGACTATGAACGAATAGCCAAAGAATGGAAACGTATGGTTATATTTGGTAAGTAAGGGCCTAGTGCTCTTACTTTTCGCGTACAAAACAATGCCTATAATGAAGATGATAGAAAGATGATGAGGTGATTATTATGGAAAATTTTAGAATGTTTATTTTAGGAGTAATAGTTTGCAGTTTAGCATTTATGATCATCGGTAGTGTAACTAAGAGTAATTCTGTAGAGGTTAAGACTAACGTTGTTAGGACTAATCATCAGGATAATAACTTAATGGCACATAAAGAGATGGATATCGAAGATGAGGCAACTCAGGCCGATTATGAAAATTGGCAGGGTTCCGAAGAAGCGATAAATCTCGAAAAGCCATCGAGTTATGATCATGGTGAGTATCAGAACAAAGTTAACGAGGCTTACTACGGAGTGCTTGAAGGCACTATCGAGAAAGAGTATTATGAGGAACTGGAGTATAATTCTAGAAAGAATGTGTATTTTGGAAACGATAATAACTAATTTTAGATATCATCATCTTCAGGATCGGAGCAGCGAAAGTTGCTCTGATTCTTTCAATTGCTCTCTTTTTTCGCGTGATATTTGACTGCCTATATAGGAGGTGATAATATGACTATTGTAGACGCTATTAGACTTGATTGGATGTTAGAGATTTGTAAGGACTGGGAGTCCGGGATGGACGAGCAGGAAATTGCAAAGAAGCATTCCATAACAGTCAACGAAGTAAACGATGTGTTAATTAAAGCTGATTTAAAAAAGGAGGAAAATTATGAATGAGAATTTTAGACCGAGTGGTCATTGGGAAGGATATTCTTGGTATGGTAGACTTCCAGATGGAACCGGAATGAGGTTTACATCGGAAGAAGAGTACTTAGAGTACCTTCATGATAACTGGTCTATCTGAGGGCTAATTGCCCTCCTTTTTCGCGTCTATATTTGCTTCTATAATAGAATAACATTATAGGAGGTATAGCTTATGGCAGCAACAATGACTTTCGTAGTGGAGTACGTATGGAGCGGTAAGAAACCTGGGATATTTAAACGTAAGTTTTATGAGAGCGAGTTTGCTCGTGTAAACAACTGGCTTAAGCGCCGGACAGCAAGCGAACCTACAGAGGTTAGCAAGCTTAAGGAGCTTATCCAGGCGTATGCACTGGTGAACAACGATCTTAGAATGACTTATGACATAAATGTCATGGGTGAACTGATCGGTACTACTCCGGAAGGAGACGGTCATGTCAGCTATCAGCTTGGCAGAACTGTATAAGGTTAAGGCAGGGCACAAAACGAGTGCTCTAGCCTTTTTCGCGTCAATTTTATGTGCTATAATGGTAATAATAACATGAACACATAAAAGGAGGTATAACTATGATAAGAACAATGGGTAAGGTAGTATTGGTAATCTTAGCACTGATTACTATGCCGTTACTGGTATTTGTACTGGGACCGGTAGTAGGAATCACGCTAAGTGGGATTGGATCAATCTTACTGGCGTTCTTGCCATTTATCCTGATAGGAGTTGTGATCGGTTATTTGGCAAAGAAACGTAGGTGACACGACACGTCACAAACTAGGGCACATAAGTGCTCTAGCTTTTTTCAGAAAGGAGAGTGATATTTATGACCAAGAAGAGAGCAGTAGCAATTGCCGTATTACTCGTTATGGTTATGACGATTTGCGGAGCTTGTAAGTACGAGGTGGATCTCAATTGGCCGGTTAGTTGTCACGGGATTGATGACGACTACATCTGCCGCACAGCAAGGTAGCGCGTGATATTTCAATGCTATAGTGAGAATGTTGAAAGGAGGACAACACATGAGTAAAAGAGACAACGACTTCAAGGCAGAGCGCCAGAGACTCTTAAATGAGTTGGCGATTTGCGACCCAGGTACTGAGAGGTATAAGGTGATTGAGGAGCGTCTGAACGAGTTGCATGACAAGAAGACTAAGGTCGATTGGAATGGGCTTGCGCAGTCGGCGATCAAGGCAGCTGGACCACTCATGTTGGGAGCGCTGATTATCTCATTTGAGAAGAGAGGCGGAGCATTTGTAAGTCAGGCGTCGAAATTTATTCGATTCTGACTTCCAGAAACAGATCAATGCTAGGGCACAACAGGTGCTCTAGCCTTTTCAGAAAGGATACGGTGATATTTATGGAGGCAAAGTTTGAGATTAACGATGAAATCAAGGCTAAATTCAAAGAAAAAAAGGATAAAGCCGTGAATCAGGTCAAAACAAAGGGTAATGCATTACTCGATTGGGTGGTTGACAACCCTGTTAAGGCTGGTATTGTAGTTACTTTTGGAACTAAAATACTCGGCACAGCACTTAATAACTTCCGAACTCGTAAGAACGTTTACAACAGAAACACAAGGGAATACGATCCATCACTCGGTTTTTACTACGATCTTCGTAGACCACTCACCAACAAGGAAAAATTAGAGCTGTCACGTAGACATAATAATGGTGAGGCTATTGGTGATATTCTGGACTCCTTCAATGTACTCCGCTAATCCGCGTGAAAATTCCGTGCTATAGTGGACGGAAAGTAGAAAGGAGTATAACTATGAAGAAGATGAAGAAAAATCACAAAATTGCAAAGAAGTTTTTTAAGAAGCAGGTTAACAAACTTACCGTTGGCGAGACATGCAAGTTCGCAGGTATATTAACTGTGGCATCGATTGTATTGGCAATCATACCATTGGGAATTATCTGGATTTGTGAGAAGATCGGCGACGTGGTTGCTAACCGTAAACATAAGACGGTGGCAGAGTGATATTTGGTAACTATTCAAAGTTTGTTGTTATACTTCCGTTCGAGGCGGGGCACCAAAAGGTGCTCTAGCCTTTTGCGCGTGATATTTTGGTGCTATAGTGAGAAGTATGACAGGAAGGAGGTTATTATGGGTAAAAAAGGAATACTTAGTATTGTTGTGGTTCTCGTTGGAGGTGCAATCTCAGCACTTGGAAGCGAGATGATCGGCGAGTATGTATTCGGAGAAGCAAAAGACAAAGTAACTGGTAAACTGGAAGACTTAACCAAAAAGGAGGACGATGCGAAATGATAGGATATCTGTTAATCATCGGAGGCATTTTATACTTGATGCTCCATGATAAAAAAGATTGAATTCATGAGGAGAGCATTGTCTCTCCTTTTTTCGCGTCAAAATTTTATGCTATAGTAGGATACTGTTGTTTATATTTCAGAAAGGAGTATAACTATGGATGAGAACAACAACGTAACAGAGGAAACTGATGTAGTTGATGTACCGAGAAAGGTAACGGTACTCGAAGCAAAGGAGGGAATTATGAGTACAGTCAAGAAGCATTGGAAGAAGATCGCAGTTGCAGGTGCAGCCGTTGGGGCTGTGGTACTGTATAAGGTTCTTGGTTCCAAGAAAGATGACGACTATGATGACTCCGAAATCGAGACTGATTTCGAGGAAATCGACAACGATCTTGATGACGTTGATTCTCCGGAAGAGTGATATTTTTGGAGAACACCAGGATCCTGGTTAGGGCACACAAGTGCTCTAGCCTTTCTCAATTAACCTAAGGAGGTAAAAATTATGAAAGCATCAACTTCTTTTATCGCAGGATTAGCGATAGGTGCAGTAGGCGGTATAGTTGCTGGGGCAGCATATATGAAACGCCAGATGGAAGCGTATATCGATGAGCAGGTAGACGAGGAAGTGAAGAAGTTTGTGGATGATTACTTCGCTCGTAAGAACGCTGAGGAAGAAGAGGAAGAGGATGATATTTTCGAGGATCAGTATGATGATGAGCCGGACAATCCGCTCAATACTTACAACTCTCTTCAGAGAAACTACCACAAACCAGATCCGAGTAAAATTTTCCGTGATCCACTTATGGAACATCCGGAAGAACCGGAGGAAGAGAGTGATATTTTGGAGGAGAACCCAGTAAAACCTAAAAAGGAGGATGACGACATGAAAGATCCTAAGCTTATCTCGGAGGACAAGTTCGATAGCGAGCCGGAATACGAGAAGGAAACTCTGTATTACTATCAGGGGGACGATGTCCTTACAGACGAGGACGAGCATGAGGTTGATAACCAGCTTGAGCTTGTAGGTGATGCGCTTGACAAGTTCGGATTCCGTGATAACGATGAGCAGGTGATACATGTACGTAACTTCGAGAAGAAGGTTGATTACGAGGTGATCAAAGCGTTCACATCTTTCCGTGATTAATTCGCGTGAAAATTTACTTCTATAATGGAAGGATAGTGGTAGTGTATTGGTAGCACACTGGTTTCGTAACCAGGGGACCTGTTCGAATCAGGCGATCAAGTCCTTTCACTTTTTGCTATTATTTTTAAGGAGGTCATAGCTATGAACAAAGCAACACTTCAGAAAGCTTGCCGTGGTTTTATGAAGAAAGCTAGCAAGCATTCACCGGCTATATTAGCTGGTATCGGAGTTGTTTCGATTGTAAGTACGGCCATATTTGCAGTCAAAGCCACTCCAAAAGCTACCCAAGTTTTAGACGAGGGTAAGGACGACATTGAAAGGATAAAGGAAGACGACGACTTCACAGAGGATGAAAAGAAGCTGGAAATCCGAGAGGTTCGTAAGCAGATGTGCATAGAATTTGCGAAACTCTATTGGAAGGCAGCGGCAAATGCGGCATTGGGAACAACCGCTATTATATTTGCCTACAGAACACAGAACAAGCGTAACCTGGCGCTCTCTGCAGCATATGCATTGGCGGCGCAAGAGTTAACAGATTGGAAGGAAACGGCTCGAGAATTGAAGATTCTTAACAAAGGAAGCGAGCAGAAGATTCGTGACAAAATGACTGAGAAAAAGGTTGAGAGAGCCAAGAATTCCAATAAGCAAGTGATATTTACAGGCACAGGTGAGGATCTGTTTATTGACGATTGGTCAGGACAGGTATTCAAGTCGTCAGTGGTTGAGGTTGAGAAGGCTGTAAATGAGTGGAACTCACAGATGCTGATGTACGACCAGGTAACACTCAATGATCTATATTATCTTCTGAAGATACCAGAAGTACCGGCAGGAGATTTGGGATTTGAGTCAGGGCATGGAACTGTAGGAGTGATATTTGGATCCTCATTGGTAGGAGACAAGGCATACATCACAATGGGCTTCGATAGGCAGCCTACTATATTATAGGAGGTGACAAACCATGTCGAACATGAATAAAAAGAGAGCTAAGAAACTCAACGAGAAGTATGTTGAGCCGGAGATCATCACAATTAGTGATATTTGTGGCGGCAAGATTGTTAAGAATCTTGAGGATACGAATTTCTTAACTTTCAACGTGCAGGCAGCAGATGGTGAAATGTATGCTGTTGCCATTCCTGGTGTGCTGTTTCACAAAATTACAAAGGAGGTATTGGAAGATGGCGAAAGTGGAGCTGGAAGTACCGGAGTTCAAACGTCCGCCGAGTTCAAAACCGAGGGATCCGAATCAGAAGAAGATCAAAACGGTGACGAAGGCGAAGACTCGAGAGCAGAGGTTGAGTAAAAAGCTGGCAGAGTCATTCGTATCTGAGGACGTAGAGAATGTAAAGTCTTATGTGATATTTGACGTCATCATTCCAACAGTCAAGGATACGATACTCGATTTGATTAATATGGCGTTCTATGGTGAGTCATATGGCGGTAGAAGAGGAGGCAACCGCAAAGGATATTACACCAATGAACGTACGTCGTATGCGGCATATTACAAATCGGATAGGGATAGAGAGAAAAAAAGATCTAGGAGATCGAATGATATTCCGGAGATTATTGTGGATTCTAGAGCAGAAGCACAGGATGTCCTCGAGGAGATGAACAACCTTATCGATGAGTATGAGGTTGTATCCGTTGCCGATCTGAATCAGATTTGCAACATCACGGGCTCATATACTGACGAGAAATTCGGTTGGTATGATATTTCAAGAGCAAGAATCAAGCGTGTAGGACCTGGTGAATACACTATCGATCTACCTAGACCAAAACCATTAGATTAGGAAGGAGTGATATTTTATGAATCTTAGTAGACTGAAGTTAAAACTCGCTAAGAGAAGTCCTGAGATTCTTATGGTAGCAGGAGTAGTTGCTATCGTAGGTGGCGTTGTTGCAGCATGCAAGTCAACTCTTAAAGTTGAGGAGGTGCTTGACAATCACAAGGATAAACTTGATGAGATTAAGGAGTTACCGTCTCAGGTAAACCCCGTAGAGGATGTAGAGTATCCTGCAGAAGTACAGAAGGCCGATATAGCAAAGTTATATTTGCGCACAGGCCTTGAATTCGCTAAGCTTTATGCCATCCCGATTGGATTAACCACCGGAGGTATTCTGGCATTACTCACAGCATCTAGGCAGTATAAGAAAAGATATTTGGGAGCAGTTGCAGCATACAATGGGGTCGCTGAGGCATTCAAGCAGTACAGACAGCGAGTTATTGAGGATAAGGGTGTAGATAAGGATCACGAGTATCTCTATGGCAAAGGAACAAAGAAAACCATCGAGAAAAAGACCGTGAACGACAAGGGCGATGAGGTATATTCCAAAGGTCAGGCTGTTATCGTGGATAACGGAGAGCTTGTAACCTTGAGTGATTATGCACAGTTCTTCGCCCGTGGTATATCCACCCAGTGGGACCCTAACGAGTACTACAACAGAACCTTTATCAATGGTAAGATGAAGTGGTGGAATAACATATTCCGAGACAGAGGACATGTGTTCCTTAATGAGGTCTTGGACGATCTGGGATTCCCTATGACTGACGCAGGAGCTGTTATAGGTTGGATACGCAACCCGGCAGATGGTATAGAGGCCGTTGATGAAATCTTGTTCGACATTCACGAGGTATGGTTACCTGAGAAGGACGACAAGGGTAGGGACATTCATGAACCGGCTTACTATATAGACTTCCCTAACTTATCAGGTATTATATTTGATAAGTTGTGAAGTGGTTATTCTCCTTTCTATATGGATGAGAGGGAGGTCTACGACTTGTATGACTTCCCTCCTTCATCCGATATGAGCAAATTAAGGAGGTTTAGCCTATGGGCAATTTAGGCAACTATCTTAAGTATAACAGAACAAAAAAGCTGTTTATTCTCGATCGAAATGATGGCCAATGCTATGTTTGCAGGCGCAGGACCGCGGTTGGACGAGCGTCTGTGATATTTGGAGATCGGCTTATTGAACAGCTTAAGGTTAGAGGTAATTGGACCTGGGTAATACTGGATCGTATTCCAGGCGGATTTAAAGGAGGAAAGATAAATGAAAGATTACAAAGAGACTTTAACACTCATAAAGTTTACTGATGGTACAGCTAAGAAATGGACAGAGGATCGCTTTAGGGTCGAGGTTGACAGACCTGAAGGGCTCGTCCGTGTATACAACCAGGTGACGGGCAATCTCGACTTCGAGGGATATTTGACACATGTTATGTACATACAGTACCACATTGTCAAGCGTACACCGCAGAAGAACAATAAGCCTAAGTACGAGGTTGATACCGGATCAGTTGTAACTGTTGGTAATGAAGTTGACATGGATGATATTCAGGCAGAGTTTGCCGCAGCGGAAGAGTAATGTTCTCCACAATGTTTTGGTTATGGGCGCTAGGCATGTTGTTTATTATATTTGCGCTCTTAGTTTCTATTATTAAGGATTTAAGGAGGTAATTATTATGAGTAATTCTAGACGACACAAAAAACATACCCAGGACTTTTATGGTACGGGTAATTACAAACCAGTAACTACGGAAGAAGAATATTTTGAAAATGTTTCTGATCCTTATGTAGACCTTGGCAACGCTATTGTTGCCAGGGCCTATAGGGATTATATTCTCCTTGCTTTCGCTCCTCATGGTCTGATCACTACTAAGAATGGTAAGATTGTAAGGACGACACATGAGGCCAGCACTAAACTGCCGTTAAGCGTCAACGAGAAAGAGATCCGGATGTTCTTCGACTCGGGATTATATTCTGCAATAACCGATGTCGACGGAGAGGCGATTCTCAGATTAGCGGGTAAGGAGATTGAACTTATCAAAGAAGCGTTGGAAGAGGGCATGGACTGGGATACATTCGCCGCAGTCAATAATAGCAAGCTCATCAACGTGGATAAAACAGACTACGATTGGATACGAAAGAAGTATAGGCAGCGCTGCGGATTGGAGGTAATGGTATCCAAATTCGAGCAGTTCGCTAGCGTGTATCCAGATGTTTACAACTCTGAAAAGCAGACTTATATTGTTCAGAGTGTAAGTACGAAGATGCATGGCCAGAAGGATATGATTTATATTTCGCCTCGACACAAGATGGCGATGTATAGGTATGATCCTGATCTTAAGAAGTTCTATTGTATATATAACAAAAGAAGTGGCGTTCTTAAGAGACGCTCATATTTATAAGGGGGTGTGTCTTATGCATGGCAAAAAGGATGCCTACGGCCATTGCCCAAAGTGCCGGCATGCCGGTTGGCACAAATACAAGGGTAAGGCCCTCATATACGGCGAGGACAGTAGATACAAAGTCTCGCTGTATAAATGCCCGAAATGTGGTAAGAAATTCGGGTTTGCTTTAAATACTGACAAAGGAGTTAAGAATGATGATTGGAAAAAAGTTACGAACATGTTATATGATCTGCATGACCATTATATTTCTACTCACAGCAGCGATTGGAATATGGCAACAGCCAGCGAAATCGCGGGCATTATCCGAATCTGCGAAAAACATTGCTGAGCGGATTGCTGAAATCACGGTAGCTAGATGGAACTTGTACGGTCGCCTCCCCTCAGTGGCAATAGGCCAGGCTTTTGTTGAGTCTGGCCTAGGAGCTGGGGGTAATTTGTTCGGGGTTAACGGACATGCCGGGCGAGACGTACATGGCTCCACTATAGGATATTTGGAGTGCTTAAGGAACCAATACTTTAGAGGTGAGGGTTCCTTTAGCTTATCTCCAGAGTATCAGTTAGCTGTTATAATGAAAGGAGGTCGTTATTGTGCTGGTGAAAGTGCTTATGGTTCCTATTATAATAACGTTCTTAATAGCATTGATCGGTATGGTTGGCGTCGTTATGACAGACCGATCCAAAAAAAGATTAAAGCCAAAAAGGCAAAAAAGACGAGACAAAAGAGACAGAAAAAACCATTCCACGTTATATTCTCAGATAAACTATGCCCAGGAACCTGTAGAGTCGATCCAGGATGGATTAAAAAAGGATCCACGATTGTTTTCTCAGGGGGAATTGTCGAGGCGGTTTCTACAAAGCGAGGTCTCAAAAACACCATTATCTGCGGGTGCGAAAGAGTTATATTTCCGCAAGCAATGGACGGACCTAACTTCTTCGATCTTTCAAAGCTTAAAATTGACCTCAGCGTATACGAGGATGCCAAAGGCTGAGGTTGATTATATTAAGCATGATAAAAGATGCACCTGGGAATTGTTTTATAATGATCATAAAGAAGAGTTTACGCCAGGCTGGTTGCCACAATACGAGGGTGAATGGGCGGCAGCGAAGAATGAAGATTTTCTTTTGTGTAATTCTTTAAACGCCTGGAGCAGTCCACATACTGGTTTGCCCAGGGGTGCTCGTGTAGCGATGAGAAAAGCACAAGAAAGAATCAGTTCGTTGTATATTTAGAAGGAGAATTTGTGGAGGTTGAATAATGGAAACTGAACTTGTAAAATGCGATTTACTGTTTGATTGTATATATGCCGGGAAGAAATGTGATAAATGTAAGAATAATCGTGCACGTAATGAACAAAGGTCATTCTTCATAGAGGCTAATGATAATCCAAAACCCAAAGATAATCCTAAGTTAACATATACCGGTCCAGCAGAACAAACTGCTGGGTATAAATGTCCTGTGTGTAACGAGTATACCAACCCATATCAACTGCGTAAAGATCATAAGTGCTCTTATTGTGGATGGACACTTAATGTATAATTCACGAAAAAAAAAGCAGAAAGTGAGGTGATATTTATGGAATCTATTAGAGAAACTTTTGATTCTATACCAGATGACGTTAAAAACCAGATATATCTATGTGCTGGTTTAATCGATGATCTCACGGACAAACAAAAAGAAGTTGCTAAGCATGTGCTTCTTGAATGTTGTGAAAAGAAAAAGGAGGCATTGGATGACAAGAGAAGAAGCAATAGCAGTATTGCAAATAATCAAACCAGCTCCACGTAGAGCAGATGGCAAAAGTACAACTCACACATTAGAGACGATTGCGTTAGATATGGCGATCGAGGCGTTAAAGAAAGAACTTTCATGGGAAAAGTTTGTAAAACAATGGCTCGACCGTGATAATAAGGTACGCATGGTAGAACTAGATATGGCTTATGAATGTGGCAAAAAACACGCTTACAAGTGGATTCCTGTTAGTGAGAGGTTACCGGAAGAAGACATAACAGTAATAGGTACCACTAAAATTTATGATATATACAAGGCAGAATTATATGACGATTGTGGTGAAAAGAAGTGGTATGCTGACGGCAACTTTGATGTACCTATAGTGGCGTGGATGCCCCTGAAGGAAATAGAGACATACAAGGAAAACGATGATATGGATGCCATGTTAGAACATTTGTGGAATGATGTTGCTGATGAAGAAAGCGAGGTAGAATCATGAACGATGCAATTAATCCAAATCATTACAAATCAGAGTGTAGCTTAGAGTGTTACCAGGCTATGATCATGGTTTTGGGCGTTGAGGGCTTTATTCATTTTTGTTTAGGAAACGCTTTTAAATACATGTGGCGCTACCAGAATAAAGGAAAGCCGAAAGAAGATCTTGAAAAGTCTAACTGGTATTTAAATAAAGCTATAGAATATAGTGTTGATGATTGTTACTATGAATTACAGACCAAAGCCCGTGAAATGAAAGATATATTAGCAGGCTTATATTCTACAGCTATATCTGAATCTAATGGAGGTGTAAAATGAATAGTATATACATAGTAATGTCAAGTCCAGTAGGAGACGTCTACGAGTCAATCGAAAGGGTGTTTTCAGATCAGGCATCTGCTGAGGCGTATGCAGCATATCTTAAAAGAACCGATAATTCTTATAATCTGTACGAGTACTATGTAGTTGAGCATAAGATATTTGACTACTTCGATGAAACGGAGGAAAACCGATGAAACTCCATGATCTAGACAAAGGTGAACAGTTTATATTTAATCACCGTAAGTACACATTGTTAAGGAAGCTGCCACGTTATGAAGACGTCTACGATTGTATGGACGACGGGCAGCGGCATAGACCGTTTAAAGGCATTACAGAAGTTGAGCCTTTACAGAAAAGAATAGGAGGTTAGTAATGATGAGTAAGGATAGTCTACCCGAAGAGTGGTTACGTCCAACACCATTACCATTTATACCACCGAGAATAGACATTGAATATGGTCCAAAAACGCGATACCATACTTGTGGGAGTTTCTGAAAAAGATGAACCATGTATCAATTGTATAAATGGTGTTGATATGAGAAAAGATTTATGGCAACCGAAAGGAGAGTGATATTTATGGCAGATAATGTTGTCAAACCGCTTACACTTGGTGAGGCAGTTGAAAGACTTGGATTGGGCGAAGGAATAATAGCGGAGTTTCCGAATGGAAAACACAGGTATCTTACTAGAGATTCACGTCTTGACAAGATTGATGCTGCATTACCACTAGATAGGTTTTATAAGCATGATTGGTCTTCCAAAACCTATCATGTCAAAATTTCAACTCTTGAGATGTACTTAAGCCCGAAGCAGTTTAAGCTTGAACCTGGACCAATTACGCTTTGTGGTATTTGTAAAGATCTCACACCGAGCGATAAGATGATAGTAGAGTTTCCGAATGGGCTTACCAAGACTTATTATTTTTATTCAGATCTTAGGCATCTAGATGATGAGCAATTTCTTGTCTTGTCTTGTGAGTATGACTGTCCTTCCAAAACTTATCACGTTAAGGTGGAGAAGAAGTATAAGCCGGGTCTCTGTGAGTATCAGGAAGACAAAATCGAAATAAAGCCAAGAAATCCCTTTTATGGCATCGATCCGATAGCGCATACGAAAGAGTACGATGAATACAATCCGATCTCACAAAAGAAGAATATAAGGGAATATTACGAACTTTTGTATGATAAGTATTTCAAAATCAAAAGAATCATATGCGATGGGCCGGCTACCATTATATTCTGGAATGATGGAACTAAGACTGTTGTTAAGGCACAGGAGGAGGTTGACATTGAAAAGGGCATCCTGTACGCTGCTCTCAAGAAACTGGCTACTAAGAAGGAGTATGATAACATTCTGAGAGCCATCGATAAGGTTGATGAAGCTCGTAAGAATGATCCTGTTGCTGAGAAGAAAGAAACTCCAAAGAAAAAGCGAGAACCTAAGTATCAGAAATGTCCTGTTTGTGGCGGAGGATACAACTTAAACTGGCCGCGTATGGACAAACTAAACAGGCAGAAGTTTGTTGATATTCGCTGCAGCAAATGTGATACCTTGTTTAGGGTTAAGGGAAATCCGTATACGACAAAATGGTGGACCAAATTGGAGCATGATGTACTGATTAAAGGAGGCGATAAATAATGGTAAAAGTAATTGATTATGGCACTGTGTTAAAAAGACCAAAGCGCTACTACAAATGCGGTTGTTGTCACTGCGGTGCAACAATAGTATTCGAGTACGGTGATATTTGGTTTGAGGAGCCCACACAAGGAATAGGGCGTGTTGAGTGTCCGGTTTGTAGATCCAAAGTGTTTATGGATTTTTGGTCCGATAATCTTAGTATTCCGGTTATGTGCTATCCAAAACAGGCGGATGAATCTGAATACGAGAACGCATACAAAGACACTTCAAAACGCGAGCTGATGAGACTTGCGGAGGAAAAGAAACTTAAAGATCAGGAGGTAACGACAAATGAAGACAATAGTATGTGATATATGTGGTTCTCGTATATATGGTATTAAGAGACATAGAATAAAAACAATATTCGGAACTGGAGACAAATATGTAAAAGATATTTGTAGTTCTTGCTGGGATGATATTGAAACTGAGATACGTAAAAGGAGGAAAGAAAACAATGAAGACAATAACTGACAGTGATATTTTGATCTGTGGACACGGATCAGGAACCCCGTCAACCAAAAACCTGCACACATATTCTAACCTGAGGCATGCTCAGAAGGCTAGAAACGGTGTGCGTAAGGGGATTGTAGAGGTACGCAGGCATATTTTGATGACTGACAAGCATCGTGCCAACTTCGTATCCTCATACAAAACCCTTATTGGCAGGAACAGATATTCACAACCATGGAGGCAGTATGTATACACTAAACGACCGGAGGATGGAAAGTACTACTCAGACTGCAGCAGCTCTGGAATTGCAACTTATAAAAAGATCGGTTTGGATACAGGAGGCCTTCTCAATACAGCCGGCATTCATAGCAGTTCCAAGTTTACAACTGTGGAGGTCACTATCAGAAACGGCCATATACTCGACCCTTGGAAACTCGAAGTTGGAGACTGCATTCTATTCGCTGGATCTGACCCTTCAAGACCAAAGCAGATCGGACATGTAGAGTATGTCTACAAGATGCCTGGATCTAAATGCCCTGTTAAGCGTAAAGCTTATATTTACGCTAAGGCTGATCAGACAGCTAAGCACTTGGCTACTGTATTGTCTGGTGATACCGTTAGAGTGTTTGAGGATTGTAAGAACGGTTGGAGCATGTGCACCGATGGTAAACATCTCGGATATATTAAGAACACCAACATCGAGAAGGTTGGTAAGTCCTCATATCCGACAGGAACTATTGCAGCTCCATGCTGGATGTACACCAAGAACTCCAAGACATCAAAGAAAATCCTCAAACTCGATCCAATGACTGTTAAGATCATCACGATGCATAAGTATTATACTTATATTTCTGCAACAGTCAATGGTGTAGCAGTTAAGGGTTGGGTTGGTACTAAGCACATCAGCTATAAGTGATATCTAAGAATCCTTGAAACTGTTTTCGCACTGTTGTTTTCATTTAATAATTCACTCAAGGATTCTTTGATATAACTGTTTCAGTTGACTCATCGTCGCTCAGGGCAGGCTGGTGAACGTCAATTGGAACATAATCATTCTTGTTGGGGCAGCGGGCATATGGGCGATAGGCTTTCGTGATATCCTCGCTGTCTCTTTTTAGAAAGGAGAACTATTATGTCTTATATTTCTGAAATGAATGTAAATGAGTTATTTGAGGAGGCTAAGAGCCTTAAGGAAATTGAGGATATGAATACAGTTGTTGACGATGGTGTTAACGATGCATTAAAAATTATTGGTAAAACCATCATGGAGTCCAATGATATTCAGGCTATGACGGCATACATGACTCTTAAGATGTACGTAGACACAATGCAATCCACACTGGCAACAGTGTTTAAGAACGCAAAGAAAGAGCTTTCTGAGCGTGAGGACGAGATTATAAGAGAAGGAGAGTGATATTTATGCATAAAGTATTTTGTATAGCTTTACAGGATATTACGGGTGTAAGGACGTTCATAACATTTGGAGGTACCACTCCTGTTAATGATATTATGGACGTTCTTGAAGAGGAGAGCAGAGCAAATCCGGGAACTAAGATCCTTGGAATGTCGTTCCTCGCCAACCCCAATAAGAAAAACCTGAATGTGCAGATCAGCGATTGGAAGAAGCATTTTGATAAATAGAAAGGAGTGATATTTATGGGTATCAAAGAAACAGGAGCTGTAATTGGAATTGTAGGTGTATGTCTTATCGGGACATTCTTCGTTTGTGCTGGAGCATGTAAAGTACTCGAGAATTGGCTTTAATTTCTCATAATTCGCTTCAAATTTCCTTTCTATAATGAAAGGAGGTATAGCCTATGTTTAACAAATACAAGAAACGTTACGAGGCAATTATCGACGTTTTGTTAGCGAAGCAGGACATTTTGATTCATGAGATCGAGAATATTAAAAATGACGATCTTTTTGATGAGGATGACTGGATATACAAGCAAAGACGTGGACAATTGTACGAAGTTCAAAATGTGTTAAAACAGGTTAACCGGATCAATGAAACATTTAAGTAAGGGCCTAGTGCTCTTACTTTTCGCGCCAAAATTACCTTCTATAATGAGGAATAGTCCTCGATTATATTTTTAGGAGGTATAACCATGATTAATGTAGTAGAAAGAACAGAGAACAATGCGCCGGCTTTGGACGAGATGAATCTCGAAGAAGCAGTGGCAATGCATGAAATGGGCTGTGATTTTGAATGCGAGGATGGTAAAATCGCTAGGATAATCGAGCGTAAAAACTGGTAAAAATGGAGGGGCTTCGGCTCCTCTTATTTTTGTCGCGTTATATTTTCTTTCTATAATGAAACAATTCACTTGATTCGGAAAGGAGTATAACTATGAATGAAGTATTTGGTTACGATCAGAAAGAGCTTGGAAAGGCAATCGTTGGATTAGTGAAATCGTATGAACATTACGTTAGGTCTAGCCTTAATATTAAAGAGGCTAAACTTGTGGGTGATGCAATTATGGTTCCGCTAATGATGATGATTGATCATTTGACTCTTGAGAATCGTGAGAAGCTTTTGAAGTGGTTACATAAGAAAATGAGTGAAATTGAGGAAGAAAAGAAGCAATTAAGAGAAAGTTAGGGCCTAGTGCTCTAACTTTTGTCGTTCTTACAACCTCTTGAGTCTTTGAAGCTTGTAAGGACGCTTTTTGGAGGGATTGGTAAGACTTGTAAGGACGGAAAGGAGGTGAAAAATGGCATGATGAAGCGTAATTACTTGGAATGGTTATATTTTGACATATTGAATGGCCCAGAAAGCCTTTTTAAGGCCTATAGAAGCCTTTTTGAGACACTTTTGGACATTCCGTTTGTAGTTGTACATCCTATGGATAAAAACCGGTTTAAGGACGGTTTAGAGCTGCGAGAGGACTATATTAGCAATTATCATGGTAAAAAGCCAGCTATTATGCCTGTATGTACTGTATTTGAGGCATTTGTAGCCCTTGCATACCGTATGGAAAAGGATATTATGGCCCCAATGGCGGGTAAATTTGACTGTTTTAGGTGGTTTTGGGGGTTTATTGAGGCCCTGGAACTCGATGATTTTGATGAAAATGGCTATGATGAGGGGTGGATTTACAGTATAATCGACCGCTTTTTATATAGAAAATACGATAAAAATGGCAAAAATGGGGGCATATTTCCATTACATTTTTGTAATGAAGATGCTCGGGAAATGGAATTATGGAGCCAAATGAACGAATTTTTGTGTGAAAATTACTAAAACATTACATTTTTGGCGAAAAAAATGTAATGAAAATCAAAAATGTACGAAAAATGTAAGGCCGATAAAGCCCGAAAAATCGTATGTTTCCGGGATTTCATTACAAAATTACATTTTTTTTTTCATTTTTGTATATAAAAATTTTTTTCATATTACAATTTTTTCGAAAAATTTTTGAAAATGTGCGAAGTCCACAAGAAAAGGGGTGATATTTTGAAGGATTGCATTAAGATAAAAGCACAAGAAATGTCTATAGGTCCAACGGGTAGTAAACGTTATTGTATGGTAATAAAGCCTACTTTTGACGTTAGTGGACGTACAATTATGAAAAAAGGTGGTTCATTTTATGCATTTTTCAACGAGGAAACCGGATTTTGGGATACAAATGAGCAAAATCTATATGAAATGATCGATAAAAAGTTATATTCTTATAGAGATGAGCATTATAAGAGGAATAATAATGGGGATTATGTGTATGGTGATGGGTATAAGCATGTTGTTTGTAATGTATTATCTGATAGTGACACAAAACAGCTGATTGAATTCAGTAATTGGTTTTCCAAACTACCTCCAAACTATAATTTCATACCATTGGATTCTTCTTTAACATTTAAGAGTGATGTGGTTAAGCCTGAGGACTATCGTTCTAAGACTCTTAAGTATGACATCAAACCTGGTAGTACCGAAGCATATGATAAGCTAATAGGTACTTTATATTCTCCGAGTGAGAAGCAGAAGATAGAATGGGCTATTGGATCTGTACTTACAGGTGACAGTAAGAACATTGAGAAGATAATAGCTTTCTATGGACCACCAGGTAGTGGTAAGTCAACAGTGCTTGATTTGATCAAAATGATATTTGACGGGTATTGGACAATCTTCATTGCAAGTGAGTTAGCGAGTAAGTCACAGCAGTTTGCAACATCTGTGTTTAAGGATAACCCACTTGTAGCTATTCAGGATGATGGATCTTTGGCTAAGATTGATTCACCGGCAATTAATGAGATTGTCAGTCATAAGGATATTTTGGTCAATGACAAGAATGTTAAGCGATACACTATAAGATCAAATGCTATGTTATTCATGGCTACAAATGAGCTTATCGATCTACATGATACTAATCTCGGATTGAGTAGACGACTGCTGGATGTCTATCCATCTGGTAACAAATTGCCAGTTGTTGAGTATAGGACTCTTAATGAGCAGATGAAATTTGAGATTGGTGCTATTGCACAGCATTGTATCGATGTGTATAGAGAGCTCGGTAAAGAAGCATATGTGGAGTATCGTCCTAACGAGATGATAAAGAAAGTGAACTACTTACACAACTTTATATTTGACAACTTCGAGAGACTCGAGGAGAATGATCCTATAAGACTGTCAACTTTATATTCTTGGTATAAGGATTATTATGAGGAGTCAGGTTTAGGTTATCCTCCGAAGAGGCTGATGTTCAAAGAGCAAGTTAAGGAGTATTATAATGAGTTCTTTGAAGCTAAGTACATCAATGGAGCCACTCAAAGGAATTTATATTCTGGGTTTAAGAAGGACAAGTTTGAGTATACTCCAGATATTACAGTTAAGAAAAACGAAATCCCACAATGGCTTAAGTTGAAGCAGACAGAGTCTATATTAGACGAGGAGCTTAAGGATTGTAAGGCTCAGTATGCTAATGAAGACGATAAACCACAGCATAAGTGGGACAATGTCAAGACTGTGTTAGCAGGCATAGACACAAGTAAGGTACATTATATTTTAATGCCGGGTAATCATATAGTCATCGATTTTGACTTTAAGAATGAGAAAGGAGAGAAAGATGCAAAGAAGAATTTGCAAGAAGCAGCCAAGTGGCCAGCCACGTACGCTGAATTTAGCAAATCTGGTGGTGGTGTTCACTTACATTATATTTATGATGGTGACATTAGTCTGCTTGCTAACCGTATAGATAATGACATTGAGATCAAGAAGTTTGTCGGCAACTCTTCTTTACGCCGTCGTTTAACCAAGTGTAATGATATTCCGATTGCCACTATCAGTAGTGGCCTACCACTTAAGAAAGGAGGAAAGAAGATGTTAGACTTCGACGGGTACAAGAGTGAGAAGCAGTTACTTAAAGGAATTGAGGACTGCTTGGCCAAGAAGCACCATGGAGCTACCAAACCAGAAGTAGACTTCATGAAGAAGATGTTCGATGATGCTTATGCATCAGGAATGTCTTATGATCTAACGCCATTGCGCCCACGTATATTAGCGTTTGCGATGGGCAGCACAAATCAGAAGGATATTTGCATAAAGATGGTCAATCAGATGAAGTTTAGGTCTGAAGACCGAGAGAACGTTGTTGTGGATGATTCGGACAAGCCTATTATATTTTATGATGTGGAGGTATTCCCGAATCTGTTCTTGGTTAACTGGAAGAAGCAAGGCCCTAAGAATAAAGTTGTGAGAATGATCAATCCATCAGCAGATGAGATAGAAGATCTTGTGAAGCATAATAGATTGATTGGATTCAACTGTCGGCGATACGATAATCATATTATGTATGCCAGAATGATGGGATGCAATAATATGGCATTGTATGAGCAGAGTCAGAAAATTATATCTGGTAGCAAGAATGGTTTCTTTGGTGAAGCTTATAACTTGTCTTACACAGATGTATATGATTTTGCATCAGCCGGTAATAAGATGAGCCTTAAGAAATGGGAGATCAAGTTAGGACTTCACCATCAGGAGTTAGGTCTTCCATGGGACAAGCCAGTGCCAAAAGAGCTGTGGCCAAAGGTTGCTGAGTATTGTGACAATGATGTCATATCCACAGAAGCAGTCTTTGATCATTTGCAAGGAGACTTCACAGCAAGAGAGATTCTCGCTGTATTGAGTGGCTTGAGTGTTAACGACTCAACTAACAGTCACTCCAAGAGAATTATATTTGGTAACAATAGGAAACCACAAAGCGAGTTTGAGTATACAGACTTGAGTGAGATGTTTCCTGGCTATTTATTCGACTTGGGGAAGAGCACGTATTGTGGCGAAGAGGTTGGCGAAGGTGGATATGTTTGGTCTAAGCCAGGCATATATGCAAACGTTACAACATTCGATGTAGCGTCCATGCACCCATCAAGTATTATAGCGCTTAACCTCTTCGGACCACGATACACTAAACGGTTTGAGGAACTTAAGATGGCTCGTCTCTACATCAAACACAACGACTTAGACAAACTGACTGATATTCTGGATGGTAAGTTGGTTCCGTTCTTACAAGCTATTGAGAATGGTACAGCTAATTACACTATTAAGGATCTGTCTAATGCGTTGAAGACAGTAATCAATTCTATATATGGATTGACAGCTGCCAAGTTTGATAATGAGTTCAAAGATCCACGTAATGTTGACAACATCGTTGCTAAGCGTGGTGCATTGTTTATGGTAGACCTCAAGAACAAATGCCTTGAACGAGGAATGACTGTTGTCCATATTAAGACTGACTCTATCAAGATTGCTGATGCTTCAGAAGAGGATAGGCAATTTATATTTGAGTTTGGTAAGGAATATGGGTATGAGTTCGAGATCGAGGCCGAGTATGAGAGGATCTGCCTTATTAACGATGCGGTTTATATTGCCAATGAGAAAGGACATGGTTGGACAGCAACTGGTGTTGAGTTTGCTAGACCTTATATTTTCAAACCTTTGTTTAGTCATGAGGACATGGAGTATCGTGACTATTGGGAAACCAAAGAATCACACAAAGGTGATTTATATTTGGATATGAATGAGGATCTAGGAGAAGACGAGCATGACTATAGGTTCATTGGTAAAACAGGAGCATTTGTTCCTATAGCCCCAGGTAAAGGTGGTGGCCAGCTTGTCATTGATAGAGGTGAGAAGTATGTGTCTGCTGCTGGAGCAAAAGGTTATCGCTGGATGGATGTCGAGATGGTAACCGAGCTAAACAAAGAGAAGGATATTGATCCAGACTATTACAAAGCACAGCAGGAAGCATCATTGGCTAAGATAGCTGAGTTTGGTGATGTGGATCAGTTCCTGGATACGTCTGTGACCTTGGTGAACAACTTTGTTGATGTTCCACCAGGGTCTGAAGAACTTATCCCATATTTTCAATCTAATATTCAGGAGGTAAAGAGAAATGGCTAAGAAAACAGAGAAAAGAGAAATCCCTAATGTAACAATCGAAGGAGCAAGAATACTGTTCCGTAACTTCCGTGGAGAGGCTGGGCAGTATAATGCCAAAGGCAGAAGAAACTTTTGTGTCATACTTGATCCGGAACTGGCAGATCAGTTGATGGCTGATGGCTGGAATGTCAAGATGCTCAAACCAAGAGAGGAAGGTGACGAGCCGCAGCCATATATGCAGGTAAAGGTAATGTATGGTGCTCGTCCTCCGAAAATCTCAATGATATCTGGCAAGAATCGTGTTGAGATAACAGAAGACACTGTTGACATGCTGGATTGGGCTGAGATCGAGAATGTAGATTTGGTCATCCGTCCTTACGAGTATGATGTCAATGGCAAGACTGGCATATCTGCATATTTGAAGAGCATGTACGTTACCATTGTACAGGACTATCTTGAGGAGAAGTATGCAGATTGTGATCATCATGTTTGTGACGGCAATTGTGAACATTGCCATAATCACGATGATTAATTTATATCCTCACCAGCTAGAAGCAATTGAGAACATGAAGAATGGATGTATATTATGTGGATCTGTTGGATCTGGTAAATCTAGAGCTGCCCTTGCATATTACTATTTAAAAGTATGTGAGGGCACTCTTAATGTTAATGGTAAAGGTAAATGGGGCTATATGGAAGAACCCAGACATCTTTATATTATCACAACTGCTAAGAAGCGTGATTCTATGGAGTGGGATGAAGAGCTTTTACCATTTGGCCTGACAAGAGAAAACAAAGAGACACAACAAGTAGAAGTATACATTGATTCATGGAACAACATCAAAAAGTATAAAGACATACACAGTGCATTCTTTATATTTGACGAGCAGAGAGTTGTTGGTTATGGCACATGGACTAAAGCCTTTTTAAACATAGCCAGAAAGAATCAATGGATATTACTTAGTGCTACACCTGGCGACACTTGGTCTGACTATATTCCAGTATTCATAGCTAATGGATATTTTAAGAATAAGACTGAGTTCGTTAGAAACCACATAGTCTATTGCCCCCATACTACTTTTCCACAAATTGACAGGTATGTTAATCAAGGACCATTGATCAAGTATCGTAATGATATTTTGATCGATATGAAATTTGATAGACATACCACCAGGCGCAAGATAGTTTGCAAAGTTGATTATAACAAAGCGCTCTATCGTCGCGTCTGGGTCGATAGGTGGAATGTATTTGATGATGAGCCCATTCCCGAACAAGGTAAACTTGGATATTTGCTAAGGCGAGTAACCAACGAAGACCCGAGTCGCATTCTCAAACTAATAGAGCTTCTAGAAAGCATACCAAAAGTAATTATATTTTACAACTTCACATATGAGCTCGAGATTCTTAGGGATACATGTGAAAAGATGTGTATTCCATATTCTGAGTGGAATGGAGAGAAGCATGAGCCAATATGTAAAGGTAAGAATTGGGCATATTTGGTACAGTATTCGGCTGGTGCGGAAGGATGGAATTGCATTGAAACAGACAGTATGATATTCTACAGTCAGAACTATAGTTACAAGATGACAGAACAAGCAATGGGGCGAATAGATCGAATGAATACGCCTTATGAAGACTTGTTCTATTATATTTTAAAGTCTAACTCTCCCATTGATTTAGCCATTGGGCGAGCACTAGCCAACAAGAGGAACTTCAATGAGAGTCGCTTCTTGAAGAATTCTTGATATTTTGGCGTCGCGTGAAAAACAAGTGCTCTAATGAGAGGAGATAGAGTAACTCGCGGATTTTACCGCTTGTTGCTCTCCTCTTTGGCGCTGAAAGGAGGATTTATATTTATGACTAAAGAAGCAGCATACCAGTCTAAACTGGTGAAACGAATTAAAGATCGTTTTCCTGGCTCCATAGTCATGAAGACTGATCCGACTCAAAGACAAGGAATACCTGATTTACTTATATTACATGAGGATAAATGGGCGTCCTTAGAAGTTAAGAGATCCGAGAAAGCACCACGTAGGCCTAATCAGGAATACTATGTTGACAAGCTCAATAAGATGAGTTTCTCATCATTTATATTTCCTGAGAATGAAGAGGAGGTACTAAATGCAATGGAACGATCATTCGAATCTTGAAGGATTGCATGCTACATTTGGAGCTAGCCAGTATCACTGGATTAACTACAGTGTAGATAAGATGCTTCAGGTATTCAAGAACAACAAAGCTAAACAGTTAGGGAGTGAGTTGCACGAACACGCAGCCAATTGCATCAAATACCATACAAAGTTGAGAGGAAAACAAACTCTTGCTTTGTATGTTAATGATGCGATTGGGTATAGAATGCAGCCAGAGCAAGTTTTATATTACTCTCCCTATTTCTTTGGAACCGCAGATGCTATATATTTTAGCGAAAAGACAAAAGTGCTGCGTATCCATGATTTAAAGACAGGCGTTACTAAGCCATCATTCCATCAATTAGAGATTTATGCTGCTCTGTTTTGTTTGGAATACAACTACAAACCTGGCGATCTTGATATTTATCTTCGCCTTTATCAGAATGACGATTACATGGAAGGACATCCATCTGCAGAGGATATTGTTCCTATAATCGATAAAATAGTTACATTCAACAAAGTATTGATGGAAGAAGGAGCTGATATTTGATGGACAACTATCTCATGCACAAAGGAACGCCACATGAAGGATTGATACCTCATTCTGGTCGTTATGAATGGGGTAGTGGTAAGAACTCATTTCAGAGATTGGATGATGGGTTCACACAGATGGTTCGAAACCTTCGTAAACAAGGACTATCTGATGATGAGATTGTTAAGGGCCTAGGTCTTAACAACATAAAACAACTCCATGAGCGGGAAGCAACCGCCAAAGTTGTTGCCATGCGAGAAGCCGGTAAGTCTCCTGCTGAGATAGCAGAGGCAACTGGACTTAAGCTAGAAGTAATCCGTAACAAGATTACCATAGCTAAAGAGCACAATCGTGCTATACTTGCAAATCAAGCCCAGGAGCTGGCAGCAAAAGGAGTTGGCGCTACGGAAGGCGCTAAAATTCTGGGGCTGAAGAATGAGTCGTCATTTCGTAGTCTATTGGACAAATCTATTGAAGAGAGATCTAATATGACTACAAATGTCGCTCATCTTTTAAAAGAAGAACTCAAGAAGAAAAAGTATCTTGACGTTGGTGCAGGTACGGAGGTGACCCTAGGAGTTACAGAAACAAAACTCAAAGCTGCAATCCAGATGTTAGAGGAAGAAGGCTATGAGAGACATAACATCTACAAAGAGCAGATGGGTATTAAAGGTCAAAAGACCACAACAAAGGCTCTGTGTCCTCCAGGTACAACTATTAGTGAGGTATATGAGAACTTTGATAAGATTGAGCCCATAGGCAAGAGTAAAGTAGTAGATGACGATGGTAAGATTACAGCCCTTGGATTGGAACCATTTACCTCGGTTGATAGCAAACGTATAGTTTGTCGTTATGATGAGGAAGGTGGAACTGCCAAGGATGGTGTAATAGAGCTTAGGCGTGGTGTACCAGACTTGTCATTAGGTAAGGCGAGCTATGCTCAGGTTCGTATAGCTGTAGACGGCAGTCATTACTTAAAAGGTATGGCTATCTATGGTGAAGATAAGGACTTTCCTAAAGGTGTTGACATAATCTTCAACACAAACAAGCATCAAGGCACACCTTTGCTTGTAAAGGATAACCCAGATGCTAAACAGGTTCTTAAAGTCATGAAGAAAGATGAGGCTAACCCATTTGGGGCTACAATTAAGACCTCAGATCAGCTTGTGTACACACAAAAGAAAGGCTCGGCTATTAACATTGTTAATGAGGAAGGTGATTGGTCTAACTGGAGTAAGACATTGGCTTCACAGTTTCTTTCTAAGCAGCCAGTAGACCTGGCAAAGAAGCAATTGTCTATCTCCTATGCAGACAAGCTTGCCGAAAGGGACGAGATAATGAAGATTAGTAACCCTACCCTTAGGAAGAGGATGCTACTGGACTTCGCTGAAGATTGTGATGCCTCAGCTGTCCATTTAAAAGCAGCCCACCTTCCAGGACAGGCAGCTAAGGTACTCCTTCCTGTTCCTAGCCTCCCTGAGAACCAAATCTATGCACCCCATCTTCGAAATGGAGAACGAGTTGTGCTGGTTAGGTATCCTCATGGAGGAAAGTTTGAGATACCCGAGCTTATAGTTAACAATAACCACCCACCTTCAAAACGTATGCTGGGGAACCCTAAGGATGCAGTAGGCATCAATATTAAAACAGCCCAACAGCTATCGGGGGCCGATTTTGATGGAGATACCGCTCTTGTTATCCCTGTTACAAGAAATGGGCGTAGAACTGTTAACATACAAACACAAGCACCATTGGAAGGCTTAAAAGACTTCGATCCTAACATTTATGCACTTCCAAATACAGCACCTAAAATAAAAGGTTCTACAAAACAGCGAGAAATGGGTAAAGTATCCAATTTGATCACTGATATGACTATAAAAGGTGCTTCAAATGACGAAATAGAAAGAGCTGTTCGTCATTCTATGGTTGTTATTGACTCTGAAAAGCATCATCTTGACTATAAGAAGAGCTTTAAAGACAATAACATAGCTGAATTGAAGAAGCTTTATCAAGAAGGTGGCGCTTCTACAATCATTTCAAGAGCCAAATCAACAGATCGTATTCCTTCACAGTACTCTACTAGACACATTGATCCTAAGACAGGTGAAATGATCTACAAACAAACTGGTAAAACGTACAAAGGCAAAGATGGTAAAGAACATTTGGTTCTAATGGAATCAACAAAGATGGCAACACACAAGAATGCTATGGATTTGGTTTCAAAAGAGCGCACACCAATGGAAATGGCTTATGCAACATATGCAAATCAGCTTAAAGCATTAGCTAATGATACAAGAAAGTCTACTTTGCGTATTAAAGACATTGAAACAAGTAAAGCAATGCAAAAGAAGTATGCAAAAGAGGTTGATTCGTTAAAAGATAAGCTTAATCATGCAGTTCAGAACAAACCTTTGGAAAGACTAGCACAGAGAATAGCAAATCAAGAGTACGACCAACGTGTAAAAGACACAAATAAGGATCTTGATAATGAAGATTTGAAAAAGATTCGTGGTCAAGCGCTTGCAGGAGCTAGAGCAAGGGTTGGAGCTAAGAAAACTCCCATTATCTTTACAGATAGAGAATGGGAAGCTGTGCAATCAGGTGCTATTCCTAAAACAACATTAAACAAGCTGTTTGACAATGCTGATTCTACTCATTTGAAGAAAATGGCAACTCCTAAGACAGCTACAAAGATCACACCTGGAATGAAGGCAAGAATACAGGCCATGGCTAGTAATCCTGCTTTTACCCTTACAGACATTGCTCAGGCTTTGAACATCTCTGTTTCCACAGTGTCAAAGTACATGAAATGATTAAAGGAGGGCTAATATGGACGATAAAGAATACATGTTGTCTACAGTAGACAATCCATACAATCCCTTCGAGCAATGGGATGAATGGTTGGCGTACGATCTAGCTAAGGGGCATCACACTTGTGAATACCTAGCAAGAGTTGCTGTTAATTCAACTGATCTAAGTGAATCAAGTCAGCAATACTATGACAACATAGCTATGAAACAAATCATTGCTGAAGATCCAATTGGAATCTACATTATGGTTCCAAAGAAATAATCCAAAAACTTTGCTAATTTCCTTATTCTGCCATCGATACTGATAGATGCTGTGATAACGGGGCTTGTAAAAAGCTTCAAAGGGGGGAGGGGTCGCTGAAATTGCTCCCCCCTCCGTCAT
>Ga0326514_10000149_pt1 | contig 42797 bp, 29 predicted proteins | sample 3_2548_0518_D_FD_203653 | JGI IMG/M metagenome (GOLD analysis project Ga0326514, IMG submission 203653) | Bovine rumen microbial communities from UC Davis, California, United States - 3_2548_0518 | ecosystem: Host-associated > Mammals > Digestive system > Stomach > Rumen | place: USA... | reverse complement strand
TTTTCGACAATTGCCGGCACAGTACCGCATGTCATCGACACGTCAATGATATTGGCCGACAAGGTTTTAGGAACAGCTGTGAGCTGAAGATTAACCAAATACCTAGCACCGCCAGTTAACCCAGAAACCGTCACCTTGTTGTTGGCAGAGGTCGCAGTCAACACAGAATTTTCAGATCCGTCTACCGTATTCAACGGGAACGCGGTTTCCGTTGTACCGACTTCTGACGGCCCAGTAGCCTTGTACATTGTAAAGTAGTCAGCCTTCTTCGCATCAATCTGCAACTTAGCGGCATTATCAATCTCAGTCAACACGATACCGTAGTTAGTCACTATTGCACGCGAAGCCGGAACGATGACAAATTCGTAATAGGGCGCGGTGGTTCCGGTATGTTCGACATAACGGAACTGTAGGTTTGTAGTTTTATCGTAAAAGATTATATTGTCTGCTGGTTTACGTTCATCGCCAGACTGTGTTGGCGATGCATATATGCCGATCATATATCCATCTTTATCTACGCCAGTGAAGATAGCTTTCGATGGATTGGTCGTGTCCATTGTACCATACATGATGTCGTCCACATAACCCGGAAGCATATACGACGGAATTTTTCCGGCAGAGTTACGCATTGCGATTCGGCTCATAGGAATATACATCGTACCATCGTCAGGACCCGGATACACAGTACTCGAATCGTTACCGCTTGGAGACCGCTTAATTGAATCAGCCGCAATAAGCCATGCGTCCGCCTCACTACTCGGCGGAGGATTCGATGTATCTGGCTGAACAGGATTCACTGAATCCCATGCAGCACGAGACATAATATTTTCTATCTCTTCCGAGGACATCCTCGAAAGTTCACGGAACCGTTTTGGAGCTTGCGTAATAGCCATAAGTCCTCCTAATCTCTGTCAATATCTTGTTCATATTCGCCAGCACCGTATCCTAAGTACTTTTCAGTACTTGCTCCAGTCTTGGCCTTGAGTACGTCAGTACCTGGGTTAGCCTGTCCTTCCGGAGTATGGTACAACAAGTACGACTTCGCCATATCGACTTCCGGATTAACTTCGTTTGGCAAGGCATATTCGATTTCACCCGGTCGAGGGAAATCGAACATAGAATACAATGTCGGGTCAGATATGTTGCCACCATATCTTGACTGCAAGTCGTTTTCTGGATCAGCACCAGCAGCATACCTTTCACTATCAGCAAACGGCGGAATGTCGGTTCCTGGCAATACACTGACAGCTGGGCGAATATACTTGCGTACGCTCCAGAAGTTTGCATGAATTCCGTTATCCGTAGTAGGTGCCTGTGCATCTAACGAAGTGTGGCCTCCGGTAACATTTGCTGGAGGATACAGTCCTATACCACCATCGACCGGCGTCTTGTAGGGACGTTCCAAATATCGCAATGGACTTAGAGACGAACTGTCGGAGCCAAAGTCATACGCTGCGTTCAACTTCCCATAATTTGCGTCCTTCGGATTCGATGTGAGATTATATACACCATCACCAAGGAACGGCACACATCCAAGCGTAATATCCATAGGCGGTATACGGCTGTACGGAGTGTACAAGTGGCTACGGTATGAGTTGAAGCCACTGCACGCAGAATTTCTCCACAGTGGACGCATCAGATCACGTTCGACCGTTGTTCCATCCTCAAGCTTTTCCGTATACTTACCGTCAGGATGTATTGTTCCGTCTACATCATATATCGACTTCCAAGTCTGCGTAATCGCGTCATTTCCATACAGAGGCGACAAGTAGTTAGTCGGATACTGACGATAGTCAGTAGTGTACCAACGACCAGCCTTTTGCGAGAACGTAAACTGCATAAATACACGAGTATAGGTTTCATTCGCGTACTTTGGCACTTCGATTTCTTCGGTCTCGACGGTAACGGTCTTGTTTTGGTCGACATACGGAGGAACCGATATTGACACAGACGGATAGTTTACGTAAGCTCGGTCAAAGTTAGGATCGCGAGTAGGCCCTTCAATATAAGCAAAGTTATCGTCAATATAACGGTTGACAATATCGTTACAGTCGTGCATCCGCTTCACACGTTCAATCGTACGGATATAAATCGGATCTGTATCTACCGGCAATTCGCCATGATGCAATAGCACACGATTTCCTTGGTAAATATGCTTTGCCAATCCGGAACCGAACGCAGTTACATACTTTCTGATAAATTCGGTAAGTGCGTCAGAAGTAGGCATTACAGTAGATACGTCGGTAAACTTGTCGATAGCTGTAGAGTTGTTAAAACGGTACATCTGAACAGCATCAGATGACATGAACGGATACTGTGCCGGATTAAGTGCATCGGCAACAGTGGTTCCAGTCAATTTCGGCACTGGGGTAGAGTCTATCGAGCTAATGTTAGTGAACGGATTTGCCCAGTCATACGCAATTCTACCATCAGCAAGATTTCCTACATTCTTCAAGTCCATGTAGTCGTCGTTAGTCTTGAGCGCAAGTACCGTCTCGGCATAGCGTCGTATATCATTAACAAGTTTGCGATTGCTCTTGTGGACAAGTTTTGTATTTGTCCATATACTGATAACACTATTGGTTGAATAGGAATCACATTTATCCGGAGTACCAGTAACTGTGCATGGTTCCTCGTCAGTGCATGCGCTAGACTCATATTCACTTGCCGCCGATGATCCATATGGCGAATCAACCACATAATCGAACCAGTCATCAAAACTAGACGTAAATAATGACGGAATGCGTGTGGCAAGTTCATCTGTATATGAGTCGGCCTTCGTGACATATTCAGGCAGACTTCGTAAGTTACTATTCCAAGCAGACTGAATAATATCCTTCTGCCATGCATTTGCATCGGTTTCATTCGGTTGATTTGTATTGCCAACGACGCTAGTACCGGCAGCTGGCCAATCTGTAAATTCGCTATTGATATCGATACCACCGATTTTTACACGAGCCTTCTGATTAGTCTTGCATGATAGAATACGCATGTGCAAAAAGTCGGAAATAAACATCTTAATCGCTTTCGATGCTTGTCGAACCGGATTGCCATATGGGAGCGTAGTAGGTGTATTTGTAACTTTGAATGGAAATACAACTCTAACAACACTGCCAAGTGATGTCCAAGTATTTCCAGTCATATAAGAAACTGGGCATGACAAGGCGTCAATACCTACGTCACCGTCGCCGTAAATTTCCGTCTTGAACGCTTCGACCAATTTCTTGTTCTGTTCATAAATCATATGAAGTAGAGAATTCGGCCCAGTTTCGAACTCGTCAGTCCAACTACTTCCAATATGTGCGAGTTTCCTACGGCCATTAAGCGCCCAAGGGAACGTACTAGTAGCGGTCTGGTAGACTGTAGCAAGAACGTACCGTTTGTCGCTATGTTCAAGCTGTGTACGCCCAGCCTCGTCAGACTCGACTGCATAGAACTTGTTATACTGATTAAGTACACCTTCATCGCCGGTACCGGCATCACCACGAAGAACATCTTTGGAACGGCTAACAAGGCCCATCTTGGTAAGAGTCGGGTTATCGTCGTCATCAAGATAAGCCATACCACAAATGGTAAATACCTTGTCATTCCATCCCCGGCCTCCTACATGGTAAGGGAACGTCCCACTAAATTCAATACGAGTTTCAGTATCCGATGGATAGGATGTAATGTGTCCGTGCGCGGTAAATGTCCTACGGTCTCCGATACCATTGGCCGAACTAACAACTATATTAGCACGGACTGCGGTATTCCACGGAAGTACTTCCGACCCGTCATTTGACATCGCCTTAGCACTGGAAACCAACGTATATCCATCGCCGCTACCAGGTAAAACGCTAGTAATAGGCAGTTTCTTATTACTGAATTTTTGAATACCGCCCATGACGTATACACGAGGCTGTGACATCGCGGCATAATAACCACTCATGGCCTCAACAGAATCTGCATCACCGAACGCTTGTGGATTTACGTTCTGGATAGACACCGTAATGTCTACGGTCTCGCCATCCTTCGTATCGAGCGTTGCCGGTAAATGTATGAACAACGGTTTTACTACGACAGAACCGTCTTCATACCCATCCTTGTTCACAATCGTCTCATAATTCGGGTACAAGACAACATGATGCCGGTTAATGAACACGTGGTCATATTCGGGCTCTGCGTCTGGGTCATCTTGCTCGATCTCGCGATTGAACTCAAGGTTACCTAGACCGTCAGCATCTCCGATATCAGCGTGCTTCACAAGAGTGATGTTACTGGTATCAGTAAGGGCCTTGAACACCGGACTTGATTCGGTTTCGGCGACATGAGTAAACGGCCAGTCACGAGGAAGTGCCGATATATTAGTTGACGTTTCAGAATCCCATCGAGTTCCATACGCCCATTTCAACCAAGGGTGAAGCGTTCCGTCGTTTTCATCATAGTCGTCCTTGGGCAGCTCATCCTTTGCACTGGAATTATCGAAGCTTGCCTTGTACATGCGACCTAAGCCGAATCCACTTACAAACAACGGGGCCTTGCCATTGCCGATATTAACTTGGCCATCAGTCGTAAACCAGTCAATAAATCCACCGTCGCAGTCGCTGATAGACATCGACTTGGTTCCAAAGCTAGTGACCTCGCCAACCTTCTTGTCTGTATAGTCATGTACCTCTCGATGAGAATAGGTCTTACGATAATGGTCGCAACAAGGCACATTGTCATTTACCGTAGAATCATTGACTATGTCATACGGGTCTTCGGTGTCATCCGTGCTAACATGACCGGTTGCCTTATAAACAACGTCTTCCGAATAAAAGTATACACCATTTTCGGCTGGATTCAACTGATTCTGAATGTCAATGTATACTCCATCTTCAGGAAGATTCAGCGATACGTACAAGTCGAACGGAATATCATCGGACTGACTCGGACTGGAGTCCGTTAGGATATAGTCGTTATCATTTTCCGGAATGTTAGTGGTAAACGTAAACGTATCGCAAGGATAGGAACCGACTGGTTCTATATTTCCGCTGATAATACACTCAGGAATTCGTGTAATATCGAGTGTATCAGCAGTATTCGCTACGAATCTTGACGTAGACGCATTCCATAAACCGACGAACTCCTCGCTTACAGCATCATTCAAAACCACCGTACACACATCTGATTCAATCTTGAACGATTTCAACTTCAAGTTAATGAAGTCATTGTTTATCACTACATTATACGAAGGAGCGTACACAATGCTCGATTCAGTAACGGCCACGTTACCATGGGTTACGTCGAAATCCAAGTGCATCGTAATCGGATTACCGTCTGGGCACTTGCTATTGTTCTGCGCAGGGAACGCCAATCCACCTCGACCATCATCGAAAATCGGCCTCGACTCAGGCCACGTCACATAGCTATGGATCTTGTCTTCTTCCTTGATGGTTTCGGCCATATATGTACAGTACTAAAAAGCTATACGCAGTTTATCAGTTCATTGCGTATAGCCTTAATAATTAAGCACGATTTCAAGCGTTATTCATCCAGCTTCAGTATCTGGTTACGGTATTCCTCCGATGTATGAATCGCGGAAAGGTCGTAATTACTGAACGGATTCTGGTATAATGGGAACCCAGCGGTCTCTACTCCGTACGCCTTCGCTTCTGACGGATCTACGAAACCATTCGGCGACATGAATACATGGTCGGGGAATTGGTAGTAGTCGTACGTTTTCCATCGGCCCTCGGATTGAGAATAGATAAATCGAGCCTTGTAGCAGACTGGCTTGTCAGGCACGCCTACATTCTCCGAGAACACATAGAAGTTGGTCAAACGGGCCATACTGAACTTAGCTATAGGCTCAACGGTATTGACACTGAACCCATTGATAAGATATTCACTGTAGTCCGGCACGCTGTATACATAGATGTGGGACTTGTTTATGATTAAGTCGTTTACTTCACGACCGTCATACTCATGATTTGGCCAGATATTGAACAAGAACTCGAATATCATTCCATCACGAGGATCGTGGGTAGTATTGGTTTCGTCAGTCACCTTTACCGGAAGCATTATACACAAGCCTTGGTCTAGGTCGGGACCATCGTAGTTTACTATGTTCTTATACTTGACATCAACATCAAAATGGTTGAACACCATCACGGCGGAGTAGTCTTGCTTACAGTACGCACTTTTCTGCACAGCAGTCTCATAAGAAGTACCGGCCGCCCATTTCGCCGTACGTGATTCTGGATAATTTGCATAGTTACTCGTCGAGAAAATATCCATGCCAGTAGGTTGCTTAGTTTCTGAACCCGGATAAGACACGCTGCCGACAACTGAAATTCGAGTATTCTCATCTGACTCGGTGTCAGGCGACGCATTGCGAAGCATGATACCGTTTATGTCGGTGTCAGCCGTAGCACGGATAGTTCCAGAACCGGTAATATTCACGTTTTTCAGTCGGACAGGAAGACAGCTTTCCCATGAATCGGTAAAGAATGACCAGTTGTCCGGATTCAATTCAGGTACAGTAGGATCTGGGTCTGGATCATCCTGATTCTTCTTCGTATAATGTAACGACGGAGGATTCACCGGATTGTCCACAACGGCAATATAGAACTCGCCGTCATGGTATACCAGTGTTCCCTTCGGATACGATTTCGACGGAGTATAAATATCGCATAATTTACTGTACCCAGAAGTGTTATTGTTGAGATTTACCGATCGGCCAGTTTCAACCAACGGATTTCGCACGTACACACCAGGCATAGCCGAATTCAAGCAACAGATCATCACGTCATCCGCATATGTACCGCTTACATACGTATCAGTAGTTTCGATGACAACTTTCTTAGCATTATAAGGCGGATTACCGCCCTTCGGCGTGGTCACATCGTCATCAAGGCCAGTAATATCGCCAGTAGTGCGGTACAGCTGAATTTTATGCGTATCAGAGACATAGTCGCGGAAATACAAGCCGTCAACGTAACTGTGAATGTAATTGGCCTCAGACTCCATATCGTACGTACCTGGCAACGATTCTGACGGTGTAGCCGTGATTTCGTCATATACTGCTACATCTTGGTACAAGGCCCACGTAGTTCCGCCAGCGTTCATTACATTTACTCGCACCTTCATCAAGTCGTCCTTCGCAACCGAAATCTTCACTCGGTTTGTATACGAGAACGACTTTGGCTGAAGCAATGTTTCGGACGCAATTGAGCCGTAATTCTTGTCATAGTAATACTTCGTATGTATGACATAGTCAACAAAGTACGGCGAAGTGCGAGTCGCAAGACGGACTGTAATGTTGTCCATCTTACTCTGATCCCACTGGGTCAACGCATTCATTATCGAGTTGTAATTATACTGGGAAATTGCAACGTCGCCAGTAATGTGTTCGAGCGGATTTATATCAAGAATGCTATAACTATTGGGCATAATCAACAACTCCTTCAATGTATCCAGAATATATCGTGTCATGTGGAGATCCTAACCAAGCATCCCCAGTCCATGCCATGCCGATCTGGAGCATTGTAATGTTAGTCATCTCTTGATAGGATGGGTACGTAGTATTGGCATAGTTTACTGCTGGAGTTGCAATACCGTTATACAACCGACCAGTTACATATACAATGTTCCCACCAGTATATTCTAGTCTTCCATGGAATGCACTATTTACACCGACGTTATTGTACACTTCTCTAATTCGCGTTCCGATAATAGGATCAATTGGAATATAGAATTCAAATGTATCACAGTCATCAAAGTCAACAGCACTACTTGCTGGTGCCGCGTGCGGAACATTATAGGAATACGATACTGGCAGCGCACTATAACCTTTAAGTATATCGGTATGCATGGCAAACTCAAAACGCAGTCTGCCATTTGAATACAGCATAATTACATTCTCAAACACTGGTTGCCATGATACAACATGATTAGAATTCAGCGTCATCATGTATATTGTTCTTAGGTCAGTCCGTTCGGTTATCGATCCAGTCGAGAACTTAGACGTATGCAACGATGTATACGTTCCGGTTGTAGTATTGGCTAAGTTGTGGGTATAACTATAATATACACCACTTCCAAATACGTTACCATCGCCATATGCTAAATAGCTAATCCCATTCATAACCCCGGCTTTACGGCTACACATAAACATCCACGGGTTTACCGCAACGCCGTCCAAGTAATACGAACCGATCAACTGATTGATATTACTAACCTTTCCGGCCGCATTAGGCAACGACGTCGGACGTATTAAAATAGTCGCATAGGGAGTAGTAGAAGTCGGCGCTACAGCGTCTTTTTTACTATAATCAGTGTCTGCTGCCAACAAGGAATACAAGTACGGATCCAATTTCCAATATCCCACCGCGTTTGGATAATCCGGATTAGGATCAACACCAGCAGCGTCGGGTGTCATTCCAGTTGGCGGAGCTCCATTACTGTAACGGTATCCTAGCACGCCACCATTCTTTCCTGTAATAACTGATGTCCTGATATCGCTCTTGATATCGGATAAGTACGCAAGCTCTTCACACAGAACATTAGTATTAGTGTATGTCGAGCTCGGATCAGACGGGACGTGATGCACTTCACTAACAAGCACTAATGGATGCGGATTGGAATCGGAGCCCTTTAACGTGCCGTTATAGTAGCTTGACGACATCTTACCCGGAAGAACAATCTGTGCCAGGTCATATATATTTTCACCGGTGGCAGAACCAGTCTTGATGCTGGACGAAATCACATGATACGAACCAAAGTATGGGTTAGACTGCGCCTTCTTGTACGGATCAACAAACACAGACCACATGGTGTTATTCGTCTTATCTGCATACATGAAACCGGAATCGGTAATGGTATCAATTCGTCTAGCATTCAACTTGTGAGGTTCGACACCATCATCTGTAGGCTGTACGGCGAGTGCCTTGTTCGTAGAAGCATTAATCCTGATATTTCCGCCATCAAGGATTATATAGCCACTCGGTCGACTTGCATGTATATAGACATTCGATCCGTGAATACCAGCATAGTCTTTTGCCCAAATCGTAATACTTCTGTCATAACCAGGATGTGTTGAAGATCGCGTCCAGTTGTTATAGAAATCCAACCAGTTGTTGTCAGCGTCCTGTGGGCCGTCTTCCAAGAATGAACCAGTGTGTAGAGCTATACCGCCGCGATCAGAGCAAAGCTCGGCCCATACGGTCTTGGTCTGGCCATTGTAATCGGTAAACGGTTCATAAATATGCAATCCAGTCCATCCAATAGCGAACGCACTATGCTGATGGAACACTCGCATCAACGCTTTAGTATCGTCATTTTTCTTCGGATCGAGAGAATAGGAATATACGCCTTCATACTTTTCTACATTATCAGATATGTAGTCTTCGTCGTATACCTGGTTTGTCGACCATTCCGGGTCGCCATGTAAGTACGACGTTGTATACGCGGATATACCAGAAATGATGTAGGAATTACGTGTCACTGACATATAGCTGTATGTCGGTGAAACGACCAAAGCATTGCTCCTATGATAGTCACCTTGAAGCTGGCCACCCTCATAAATGTAGGAAGAACCGCTACCGACGATAAACCGAGGACGGAGCAGTTCACGGTTTGACGTACCGAGAACCGTCTGATAACTACCAGCTGAAATGTTGTTGTAACCAAATACACTAGCACCTTCGGTGTCCATCGAGATGTCACGGTCTTTCGTCAATGTAGTCAATTTATCAAATAACTTCGGATAGTTTACGGCTACGACTCTGCAAATTTTTCCTGCATAGACAGAGTTGTTTCCCAGACCATAGATGTTAGCAGAGGTAAGCTCGGTGTCAAGAGTCACTTTGACTCCTATACGACTACCACTCTTGTTCTTAACATCGTCTATAGAAACGACACGTGTAGTCACCGGGGCTGTCGCTTTCTGATATACGCTATTACCTGTCTTAACATAAAACGCATACAGACGGACTGTATCACCAACCTTAAAGTCGAAGATACTTGTTGCACCGCCTTTCCATCCACTACTAATACGGTTTCCATACCCAATGCCAGACAGAGTAATATCCGTATCAGTCACGAAAATCTGATTTGGGCCAAGCGAAAATTCGTCTGTGGTGACAGCCGAATCCTTTCTATCCAATACATAATGGCAACCACCGATATCTTGAACCGGTGCACACTCAGTATCGATACTGTCCCATGAACCGTTAATACTACGAGTAAAGTCGTAGCTATAGCCACCGGTGTGGTTATTACTATTCGCGGCAAAACTTACCGAAGACACAACGCTATTTCGCGTACCAGTTGCGAAGCAATATGTATCGGCGATATCATTATAAAGACCGCCGACAGCGGCTGAGTATCCATACATTACATAGTTGTTAGCTCCACCAAGCGAAACAGATGTAGCTCCTACAGCATGATTGTTAATTCCGTATGCCACGCTGTAATTACCATAAGCAAACGAGTTATGGCCTCCTTCGAGTGAATACAACGGAGATGTAGAATATGCCGAATTTGCATAGTAAGTGGAAGCATGTCGGTTGTAGGATTCAGTGTCTTGGTCTCCAAGCAGTACCCTATCTGCATGAACAGTGAATACTCGGTCTATATCGTATAGCCATGATTCACCGCCAGCCGTATGTGTATTGCCGTCACCCTTGTAACCCAGAGTATCCATGGAGTAGTATCCGCTGGGGAACAAGTACGAATCATACTCATCAAACGTCTTGGTCGATAGATTCTCGTCATATATTGGCGTACGGATGCTGACCGGAATCGGTGCAGTATTAGTGAACCACTTCGGATTCTCGACAGCCCAAATCTTGTCAAGCCAATACTGGTCTTCCGAATTGGAATTATCCGAATTCATCCACATAATCTGAGCATGCTTGACTAACGCACTCCATACGGTAGCACTGGCTGGCTTATTCGTTTCGGCATGCTTCTGCTCGACCTTTTCAATCAATTCGTAGAATTTTTCGCCATTATCGCCGGTATCGAATCCAGTAGCTTCCCATTCCTCATAAAAGTCGGCAATAAGGTAGATATCCTCATGACTCAAAACAATCGGTGTATTTGCTCGATTAACGGTAAATCCATCGCTGGAGCTTGCCGCCATGACTGAACGGATAAGTGCGTTCAGTACACTTCGAGAGTTCCATGTCAATACGTCAAGCTGCTTTGTCAATTCGTGTAGATTCGCGCTCATATACGTTCCAGACGGTTTGTTGATAGTTTATCAGTTCATGGATTATAAAAAAATCCGGGAAATACCCGGATTCATATCAGTTCATGTTTTGGTACAGCGGCGTACCGAAGTCTCCCATGGAGTTGTTCATCCGGCCCATGTACTGCCCACCGGCCATTGACGTGGCGTAGTCCTCGATACACGGGGCTATAGGTTGCATATTGCTGTAGATGGACTTGTTCTCGGCCTCCTTCAGCATTTCCAAGTGCCTATGCCTGTCGTATATCTCAGGGTTAATCCACATGTGTGTCGGTCGCACTACACGGTTGACCTCAAGCAACTTTTCGAGACACTTGACAGCCATCTTGTAGTTCTGCACGGCGTACTGGTACTTCGCACGGTAATAGTAGCCTTCCGGACGTGTAGGGGCTTCCTTGATGAACTGTAGCGAACGGTCGTTAAGGACGTCGTACATTTCCTCTCGGAGAGCGATGTCGCAGATAGCCTCAAGAGACTTGTACCGTTCCTCGTTGTTGTAGTCCGGGAACTCGTCCACGGCAACGATATACCAGTCTATAGCGGTAAACAGGTCATTGATGTCGCGGGCTGAATTACCGAGATAGAAGGCCACACGCTGGGTGTGCTCCTTGTGCCATTCCTTCATCAAGCCCTTGACGTTTCGTGAGATGTCCCTACAAGTCTTGTAGTTACGGATACGGAACTTAGTGGTGACCACCTGGGCGTCCGGCGCATTGTTCACGATGTACTCGTGGATAGAGCAGTGGAACTCTGCAAATTCCCTCGGAGCGATCCTTATGCGAGGGAAGGCGAACGTACGGTCGACTTCCGTTAGCATGGTGATGCTGGCATGTGGAATCTTGTTGACGATCTTGTCGAAAGCCTTTCGCACCTCGTACGGCTGGGCCACCTCGTCGTTCACGTCTACCCACATGATATAGTCGAGGGTAGCCTTCGATATGGCGAAATTCTTCGCCGCACCGAAGTCAAAAATGCCGTCCTCGTCATGGAAACGACGACCGGCATTGACAAGGACAATCCTAGTGTTCGGATGCTTCTCATACCATCCGCGAACCAGTTCCATCGTACCGTCGGTGGAACCTGTGTCTACAATGACATACTCGTTCACAAGCGGAAGTAAAGCGTCGAGACACCTCACGACGCTTTTCTTACCGTTGCGGACGACGATGCATCCGCTAAGTCCGGCCATACTAACCCTCGGAAATCATCGGCTCAAGTGCGGCGTACACAAGCCAGCCGTTACCGCCCACGATTTCTGGGATTTCATCCGGCTTGACCGTCTTAATGACGTATTCGTCTTCCTCATCAAGGAATTCGTTACGCTTCTGGTCAATCTGGGCGACTTCGTCAAGGAGATCCTTGTATTCCTTGTTGAGGTCGTTGAGACGGCTAATGAGCAAGTCGTGCTTGTCAGCCGGCATAACCTTCGGATCTCGTGAGTTGATAATACTGTCACGTTCTTCGACGGAAAGTCCACCAAAGCCTTCACGAACGGTTTCACCCACTTCGTTGATGATGGCGACACGCTTGTTATCGTATTCGCTGTACTGTTCCGGATAAGGGTTGGCCTCGGTTGAGAGCTTGTATTCTTCCTGGGCCACAGCACGGTTCTTCATGCAAGCATAGTAGAACTTGCCCTTGATCGGAGCCTTGAAGATCTGTTCGGCTGACATAAGGACAGCACCCATATCGAGAAGTTGACGACGTTTCAGTTTCATATTTCGTTTCCTTTTTGTTATGTATTAAATTACTTCATTTTGATAATACGTGACGGTTTGGTGTCATTCCTGAACGGAATGTGTCTTAACAGCATCATATCGACATAACGCTGTAAAGAGTCCTTATATTCTTCATGCTGATTCTGGTCGCCGCCGACATTACCATTGAGCATAATTTCGGCAGTAATCGCAATATTCAACCCAAGTTGGTCGCAAACCAGACCCATAAATTGGTCTTCACAACCCCATCGATTAAACAACTCGACAAAGAATTCACCGTCATTATATTCCATAATTTTGCGGATAGCCCCATACTTTATACCGAACCCACAACTATAGAACGGATTGCACAAAGTACCCGTGTCCAGTACTATAGCCCCTTCGCTCGGAACATGATACTTCTTGATACGAGTATCGTTGTCGCATGTATAGAGCACACCGTCGACATTCTCATTGACAAACAACGCCACCAAGAATTCATAATTATGCTGTACTACATACCTATCGCCGTCGAAGAATTCGATTATGTCATCGTCGGACGGAGCAAACTGCTGTATAATAGCTTGCAAACCAATATTACGGTTTTTACTACGGTTGCCAGCAGCCTCGACTACCTTATATTGTAAACCATTGTCACGACATGTGTCCAAGTCGTCTTGTGTCGGCGCATCGAATACGAATACTGTCGGCACAGACTTATCGAACTTCATAATAGAGCTTGTCTGGTTATGGGATATCACAACTCGATATCGCATTAGTACTCCATGATATAGACCTTGTCACCAATTCGAGTAAACAACATTTTTGCACGAGCCAATTCGGTTAACTGATGATTTGATGCCTCACTATCACTAGCACCGGTATTAGGCTCAGTAACTGGATAGAACGTCGGCTTAATATCATTAGAAGACGTCGTGTCGGTAGCACCCCAATAATGAACCGTACAACTGCCCGAATAGGATTTCGTTGTATAAGAAATGAACTTAATGAGTGGATCGTAGAATATGTCAGCATCGATGTGGGAGCCGTCGTACTGCTTCGTTACCGGAGACGCTTGACGCCTATAAGTCGCGTCAGTGCCTTTTGACGTATCACCAATGGTACTCGATTCTGGGCCATTCACACGGACGACATGCAAATTCACCTCGTAGACAATACCTTCAGTCAACGAATTCATATTGATATTCATCTGTTTACGGTCATTCAGCATCCACTGTTCATGATAGTAAGTCTCAGAGTTTTCAGTAGTAGAGTAGTAATCCGATATTGCGTACCAGAAGTACCAATCAAGAACCGTAATACCGTCCTCGAAATTGAATCCAGGATAGTCGTTATACCACTGCTGAGTACAAGTTCCAGTATGCTCACGTTGCATATCATCCACCGGAGCGATAAAGTCGTCCAATGTCGGTCGGCAAGTCAAGACCTTGTCCATGTTCTTGTTCTTCCAACCCTCATAGATATACGTATGGTCATCACCAGGGTGATCCAACGACCAAGCACCACCACCATAAGCACTACCAGACAACGGATTAAAGTCCGTTACGACAGCGCGACCAGCGCCACTACCGCCACCGGACGCCTTTACCTTTCCAAGACCAACATGCAACGTACCATCGAGTTCCTGTTCTTGCTGAACCATGAGCACCATTCCGGCATACGGCGAATCCATGGTATAGTGCTTACCGTCAGCTAAGTCCCTTTCATAAATTTTAGGATAACTATCTATACTCGGCGTAAATACTCGTGACCTTCCGTATGACGTATCCGGCGCTTCGGTAAACTGGAATGAAGCCGGTGTCGATTCATATGCATGGATGGCAGAAGACATCCATATACCTTTATCATAATTTTCGGTGAAAGCCGAAGCCGACATGCCAATCTTTAACAGCATGAAGTTACACTCATTAGTACCATATCCACCAAGCGCCAATCCGCCCGTATATATCATTGGTACATGGCCACCGAATATAAGACCGTCGTTATCGACAGAAATATTCGACGTCCTAAACACCTGGCTTAGATTGTTCCTATTATAACCAATTCCATACCAATACGCATGTCCGAACGCATTGTCGCTATCTCCAGTAAACACAAGCTTATTTTTAATTTCATACTTGTCATCCCATACAGAGGCCCTATTGTCGCACTGATTAGATAGTAGATCCGGACAAGATAGCATATCCCATCCTCTATTCGTTTCCCAACCACCAATACGTCCAAACCACATTACGTTATTAAATGTAACTTTCGGAGTATTTGATTTAGAGTTATTATATGGATAGTTATCACCGAGCAAGTTGATAATCGAGTTTTTGAACGTGACCTTTGGCCATGCACTATAATCACCAATGAAAATGCTGTTTTCGCTACCATTACCAGCAGACTGGTAATCACCAAGCATAAGCAAGTTCTTATAATGACCCGGCTTTTCATATAATTCCAGGTAACGATTAATGTGCGGACGAACGCCAGTATCTACACCAATATAGGACGAATATGTAGACTCGACTTCATTCGTAACAATGCCGTCATCGCCTATAGGTACATAGAATCTATGTGAACCCGGTGCATAGGCATCCATAAACATTCCATACGTCATATAACAGAATCCTGGATCGGACGATGTATATGTCGCACCGGATGCAATTGTTCCACTATCATATGAAATATAACAGCAAACGCCATGCGCATTTATTACACTAGTCTTAGCACTATCCCCAGTTCCCCTAGTAATAGAGTACTTGCCATTACCAATAACGATCGTATGATATTGATCCCAAGTCCAGGCAGGGTCTTCACAAAGCTTAGCGAATTCCTCCATTGTATATACAGTAAGGTTTCCATAACTACCACCGCCTTCATAGGCGCAGTCATTCTTGGTATTGACGTATTTACCAAGCATGATGACATTGGTCGAACCTACAGGTACATTGCTACTATCGGCACCACCCACGATACGTGCGGAACCCAGCTTAACATCGGTATCGTAGAACGCGCCAAGGACATTTTTCAAGTTTCGTGTACTAAAACCACCTGGGGCCATAGTTGGGAAGTAAGACGCTTGGCGATAACTAAAATCTTCAAGAGCGTCATAAGTTCCTACGGATCCATTCGCAGATATCAACGATGAGTCAACCGGAACAATAACTGTGGTCGACCCAGCAATGACTGATTGGGTTAAATTCGATACGCTGGGAACATCCGGTACAATCTTGTACTGTTCATTGTCGTATTCATACAAATCATCATAGTTATTCCGTAGATACTCGGTTACCTTGACACGGCGATAATTATCATCTGGTTTAAGATGCGTTCCGCCAATCAATGCACTGTACCATACATCGCCAACTTGTCTATTAGCGTATCCGCTGTACGCCGGAGATACAATCACAGAGCCAATACTATTCGGAATCTTACTGCTGTATCCAATGCTCATGAGGCTGTTATATGCCTTTTCCACGGTAATATAACTGTCATCCAGTCCAGAATCACCAAGCAATACGGCTCCAGTCGATGTATCGCGCATAAAATAGTCAGGACGATTCCCAATAACGCCATTGTGGCTCAGGTTAATGGAATAGTCGGACGCGGTCGCGCTCTTCTTTCCCATCGTCAACGAATTGACGCCTGAGTTGTACGTTCCGGACAGTCCGGTAGCCGTAGGAAAATCTTGTCCCTCATACTGTGTATACACACCGCGAACTGCACCGTTATCCACAGCATCTACATCAACAAGGTTCTTCATGTAATCATGAGTATGACCGGCCAGCGCATACCTGTCGCCATCATCACCGATACCGCAAGCAGACCCGTCCGAACTCATTTCGTTGATTTGCTTTCTCAGGTAATTAAGCTGGACACCAAGCGTCGTTACCGCATCAGCAGTGCTCGCATTCGCAATCAACTGGTTCTTGTACCATGTAATTGAGTCACTTTCATAGAGGTTATAGTAGATAGATGAGTTATCTACTATTCCGGTGTCAGCGACATTCAAGTTCAGATTGAAATTGAATGTCATCAATCCGCCTTGCTTCATGACAATCGGCGAATCAAGGTCGACAACGCCGAACAGTATCGGTTCTTCGTCACCGTTTACTTGCATCTGGATATGGTGGTCAGAACAACTTGTGTCAGAATCTCCATCGTTATATGAGTGGAGAGTCACGTTGACCGCATAGATACCCACTCGGTTAAACTTGAAGCTCATCGGATACGGGTCAACATTGTTTCCATTTTCATCGGTAATAGCTACGCCGTTTTCATCATAGTAGACAGTTGAACGCCTGGATACATTGGTAAACACACTTTCCATGTTTACTTCAACCGTGTACTGTATAACAGCAACCTTTTCATCATTTATAGACGACTGTACGGTGTAATGAGCCAAGGGGAATAGCTTTGTCGCCTTACATATATTTCTGGTCGCCGGATCGGAATTTACAGCATATCCTTCAAAATTTGCCGGTGCATGGAATCGGTTATAGTTAGAAACACTCTGGTACTGCCAGAAAGTACTTAATTCCTTATAATCATCGAGCATCGACGGTTCCGTAGTATACAGATTGCCTTCAGACGCTACCCAGTCATAGTTGTCGACCCCATCTGCTGTCCATGTTTCAGATTGCAGACTAGGCGGATTCGCAGACACTGATGCACTATAGTTACGCGTATCACTAGACACGTTTGGAAGGCCGGATTTCCATTCAGCCGGTGGTTCGACATTATATTTGCTCGGCTCACCCATGTAGTACAGCGGAGCTGGAATCGGTAACTCTGAATCAACCGGCTGGCTAGTCGACGTATCGTATGACGCGCCATCGAACTGGCAATACTCGGTAACACCGTCAGCAAATTCCTTCAATACAACAAGCTTGTTCGTATCGGTCTCCTCGTCGATATGGTATCGATAGCGAGACATTACGTCGCTGGTGTACATACATTCGTTATACAGCTTGCTAGCGGCGGACTTTTCGATAGAGCTGTCCTCTCGGTCGGTATTGAACCCGCTAGGAACCATTGAGCCTTGGAACAGGTTATAGATGTTATCACCCTTGGATGTCAATACTGACATATCGGTACTGAGAGCGTCGTCGCCGGAATCCCTGAGTTCATCAGGTACGTAGGCCAAGCCAAAATACCCAAGCCAGTACTGGACTGTACCGTCAGCACGAGTCTGGCTCAGTAAATTCAAACCTTTTTTGGTAATAACAGACTTCATATAATGCCCGATTTTATGCAAAAACTAGTTTATAAGTTCCGAACGCGGAACTTATGGCTAGAAACTGCAATCATCGGACATACACGGGTCTCGATCTATCTCGATAGGTTCCTCGTCGGAACTCATAAATACACTAGAACTTGTAGCACTGGCTCCGCCGACATCGAGAGAAACGGTCGCATCAACCGATGTGTTGAACACTACACGTATTCCATCGAATACCACGTTAATCGGTTTGCAACGTCGAATTTGCTCCTTCAGTCGAGTAATTTCTTCGGTTGCCATAAGCATGCTATTGAACGACTCGTTCTCGATAATGTCCAGCTGAACGTGTGGAGTAGGAACCCATGAAACGCTGGTATTACCTTTTCTGAGGTCTTCATCAATCTTCATGCCGACTTCGTCTTGTCTGACCAGTTTTGCATAAGGATCGTCGGTACGTGTCCACATAGTCACCAAGTCACCGACCAACCCAAACGTAGCCATTAGCATATTGATTCCCGGCTTAGTACCGTTCAGCGCATAGAACTGCGGTAAGTGGGCAATAGTCTCTCGAACTGCGGACTCTCTCTCGATACTATTGCGATACACGTTACTGGAACGGATATCGTCAGCCAGCGCGGTAATATCATAACCCATGAACCTAGCAAGATAGCCGATGAGATCAATGTCAATCACGTTGGCGTCTCGTAAGTAGGCCAGTCGCTCGATACGCTCGGCAAGCGGATATCCCATGTCTGGTACGCCCTTGAACGTAGAATCCATGTCGTCGCGAGGAGCTACCGACGCATAGTCGTATTTGGACGAATATTCCAGCTCGACATTCTGCGTAGTATCCAAGTGTTCAACATACGGGTGTTCGAAATGGTAATTTCTTGCGTTTGCGTAGTCAATGAGCAAGGCACCGGTATCGGCATACACGTCAGCGTCAGAATATGTAACATAACGATATTCCACATCGGCGTCATAGTCGTCTGCGCCGTCGAACGCCTCATTGTGAACCATATCCACGGTCATCTTGTCTATCTTGAACGTACGCTTGTCTTTCAATGGAATCCATGCATTCTCGGCGACTCGCCATCCGTGAATTTCGTCAAGGCAGACTTGCTTCAGCGGAATTACGACATCTCCGGACACAAACTTGACTATCTTCCCATCGTCCAACTTATACGGATATTCACCATTTAGCCGTTTCAGGTTGCCGTTGGTAATGATGTATCCCTTGTATATGGACGAACTTTCGTAATTATCCGGTAAAGCATCGGCCAGCTCGACCGTATTAGCATCGATTACAGCTACCACCTTAGTAGTAAACAGGTTGTCCTCGACGGCTGACTGGCTAGTCGATGAATTTATCGAATATACGTAAGTTCCAGTACGGTCTACAATCACGTTGTCACCGGCAGAGAGATTGTGGGCATACTTCGTCTTGATGATTCGTGGATTGTCAGAACGCTGTTCCAGTATGGAATTTGACGTGATATAGGTAGTCTGATTACTCTTTTTATCCCAGTCATATCCATACAAGGTGTACTTAAACCAGCGTCCCATGTACGCGGTCATCTTGCGGTTATGAATGTTTGTAATCGGATAGCTAGGATTAAACTCCCTCGGATCATAGTATATGTCGAACATTCCGCCGTTATGGACAGTCTTTATCGTATGCCATCCGTTAAATGCACCCTGATTGACGTACTGGATGAATACACGGCCCTTTCCTTCATATACTGACGGATTTCTATCCAGCTCGGCAATACGTTTTGTCAAGAATACGCGAGCTACGCCTTCTTCCATACCATCTATACTGATTTCCTTGATGTTGTTATCATCGCCAAGGGCAAATACCGGGTTAGTCACGCTTGTATCAAACAAGTTGTGCCTTGAATATATAGTAGTTGGCGTGATGATAGCGTTTGGCGATATGACCGACCATGCACCAGAATGAACTTGATACAGCGTTGAACCTACCATAACCAGGTCACCCTCAGTAGGATACGGCGGATCATCGTCGTCCGGGTCATGGTTGTAAGCACGGTCGTACTTGATGGGAAGGTCATCTTTATCAAACGTAGCCGTAACTCCAGTAGCCTCGTCATAATGAGTCGTATACTGAAACACATCTGTAGACAAAACCTTTATCTTGGCCGATTCAGTATTGAAAATATGATAGTTCGGCAAAGACGTATCTTCGACTATCGCGCTGATTGTGGATCCGTCAGGCAAATTGTGACCACTAGATTTAATGGTAACAGTCCAACTGCCGTCAGCGTTACGAATAGCAGTCGGGTTGCTATCTATATCTACTTGGTAATACCTAGAACCACATCCATACAAAAGTGCTGGCTCACTAAGTACGTACGCACCCTTTGTCAAGTCAACATCGACTGGACTATTCGCATTACCAGAATACACTTCAATAAAGCCAGATCGAGCCCTAGAATCAACCCCAATTCCATCATTATAGTAGACATATTCGCGCTGTTCCCAGCCGTACTTCAATCGAACGTCATTCACCTTCTTAATGTACAGTGGAACACGTACAATAAACATGTCACCGGAGTAGTTCGGTTTTTCTTCGTAGTCGAGCGTTGACACTGGGCCACTATAAGGCATGTAGCTATTGGTGATTTCCTTATATCCAACAGAGTAATGAGCTATACGGTCAATCGCAAACGCATTACTTGTGGTAAACATGTCATCTTGCGTAATCTCTACCGTCTTGACAACACGATATACGTTTGGTTCGATGTATACGTACTGCCCTTTCTGGTACTCAACCTCAGTTGACTTAACCACATCCGTATCCATCACCAGCAAGCTGGGTTCATCAATTTTAGTCTTCAGCGAAGCGAGCATGTATTTCGGTGTAAAAATATCGCCCTTGTACGACTGCTTTGACACGGCACCCAATGTAATGCCGTTTCCAAGGCTCCTTACGTAGTTGAACTTATTGATGCGACTACTGTCTTCAGCATCGACTACGCGAATAATTGGAGACATGTACGGAATATCCAGTCTAAATCCGGTAGGAACTCGGACTTGGAATCTATTGTATTCATCTACCTTGGTAACTGTAAGCAACTTGTATTCGATGGCATCATCGTCGACCTTGACCGGTACCTCGATAATATCGCCTTCATTTAGCTTAGTAGTCCAATCGGCAATAAGATATGCGTAGTTAGCGGTATCGTCATAATACTCCTCGTCAACAGCCTTGATGTAACCAGCAGACACATCATAAATCGTTACGGATTCCAATTCGCTCTGGTCTGTAAATATAGGAGTATCGAGCGTGACCGTCGTATATCCTTCAGGCCGGTTCATGTTGACGTTAGTAACTTTAGCAATTACCGGACGGATGACTTCACCACCAGTCATGTTGTAGAACACGCTGGACATAATTCGATCACCTTCCTTAAATGCGTCACATCTACCGGCAATTCTGAACTGGTGGATTCCAGTCTGGTACACCTTTCCTTGATACAAGACTGCGTTATCAACTAAATTAACAGAATGCATCATTACGTCGGTAGATAGACCTATCGACGTGTTATTCAAGTTCGTGATTTCATCCGACCATTTGACTGTAGGAAGTGCTGAATCGTAGTCTATTACAAACTTGCTTTGAGCAAGTGGAATTGAAACCAACGTGAGACCGGTTTCAGTCTCGATATGATAGTCGATACCAGACACGTTAATCAAATTTATATACGCTTCGCCCTCATCAAATCGGGTAGACATGTCTACCGATCCGTTCATCTTGTATAACCCAAGCGAGGTTGTGCCCTTCATAATATAAAACAGAGCGTTCTCGTAAATACCAGGGAACACTTCGGTATATACCTTATACATACCGGATGTTCGTTCAATTCGAGTGATACGATACTTATCAACCGACGGCGACATCATGGTGTCAGCCAATTCCATGGTATTGTCGCTGGATATATTCGTCAATTTTGCCGCACTGCTATCACGGAAGTAGAACATGCCTCCCGGAAATTCGCCAGTCCAGCCAAACCCATTTTTTCCCGCAAACTTGATGTACGTATTGTACATGTCTCCGGTTGCGTTACTGAGATTGTAATAATCAACGTAAATATCATCATCCACACCGTCCATATCGACATCATACTTGGCAACTCCAGTTGATGCGACTCGTTCGATGTTTGAAAGCTTAATAGTAAAGTATACTTCGTAAAACACTACGGTATTCTTCTTACCGCCATACCGACGTACAACATTTCCGACATCAAGAACCTTGAACTGCAACGCCGTAGCCGGATCGTTATATGTATCCGTAAACGGGTCTTGGGAAGCACACATCGGATCCTTCACCAGTGTGTTCGAGTCCTTCACGTAGTAATATGCAACTTTCTGAACCGGAGTCATCTTACGATACTTCACGTAGACGATATCACCATCGTCAAGGCCGCCGTCACCGCCCATACGTTCCTTCGCCATAGAGATGGAATCTTCGACCTTGTCAAGGTCTACCTCTATTTCCCTCACATATTCGGCATTCTCGTTTCCGACAATATCGTTACTCTTGATATTGTTTCTCGGCACCGATAAGTACATTACCGGTTCGCCACGGTCACATGCAAGACGGAACATACCGCAGAGCGATTCCATCATCCGCATCACTCTTGTACAGTCGGAGCTGGAACAAACTTTCATCAGTTCGAACTCATCCGTTACCTCGACATTACGGTATGCGTTATTGATATAGTCCGACATGACCTGTAAGAAAGTCACAACGTCTGGTTCAGAGTGAAGGAACTCCGGTAAGTAACCGACGAAGTCAGTAAATCTGTATTGGCCATTCTTGTTGTAAACTATCGGATTCATGTATTACTCCGTGAGAAGGACAGAATCGAGCGACACGGTAAGGTCGATATCCTCAACCGGCACGATAATCTGTACAATTTCGTTGTCGTTGGTATACTTGGTAATGTTTCCGTTTTCGTCGATGAGGTTCTTGGTGACATAGTATCCAAGCACGTTTCGAACGAGCTTGATATAGTTCAGTCCATATTTCATATAGTCGTACAAGGTGTTACCGCCTACCTCAGACATCGAAATAATAGTATCGGTATCCTTAAATGTTACCGAATCTGGGCCAAGTTCCCATCCCTTGATGGCTGTAATCAGCTCAGTAAGTTGCATGACCTTGGAGATTTCACCCTTGTTGCGGTATTCGTTAATCTTCTTCTGAATCGGCTCATACACCTGTTGCATCAGCTGATCCCATATATAGGCTACAAACTTGTCTATTTCCATGTCCGTAACACGTTCCATGTGTCCGTTAATATAACGGTTATAGTATTCTTGCACACGGCCTTGCATGCCAGTCTGGTTAGGAATAGTAAACGTCTCGGTCGATGTCGTCGAAGTATTCGTTTCAACCAGAGTGTATTGCAACGTGTAGTTGAATGGATCCATCGTGATAGAGCCAGGAACGATAAATTCTCCGGTCACGCTACCGAGCCAAGGTAAGTTAGCGACGTCCAACGAGTTGTACGCCGTGTCGACCGGCGCGAACGTAACGTCAACACCAGCGACCTCGGTAAGAGTATGGGCGATAGCCTCGATTCGTGAACGGTAGATAGGAGTAGCAAACTCGGTGTTGTCACTGAGATACTTGTATATCGCGTTCTGGACACGTTCCTTCACGTCAGTAAAGTTGTTGCCACGGAACAGTGTAATGTCAAGGTGACACTTCATTTCATGTACACTAGGATACACGTAGTTGTGGAAACCGCCGCCTACCGTAATCATACCGCGCTGATTTAATGCAGTCATGACGGAGTAAAGCTCGGAACCGGTCTCGACGAAGTCAAGCGGAGTCAATTTTGCCGAATATACTTGGTGATCCAGGTCGAACGTCGGCATGAATGCCGCCATAATGCGTTCCTTCTGGTCTCCGGTTACACCGTTGGCATCAAGAATGCCGTCAAGCTGTGTAGCCAAGTATGCATGACCGACGTCATATCCCTTCTTGGAAATATCGCCATAGTCGTACTGCCAAGTGTACATCAGTCCGTTAATCTTGAAGCCATCAAGGAAATACTCGTTAGACGTGGTAGGATAATAGTTATTGTCCTTTCTACGGTACAGACTCTTCAGCACGCTAAAGCGAATCTGGTTCATGAACTTCGCATCGATTCCGCCATTGGGAAGCTTCGTGTTCAGAATGTCCTCTCCGTATGCGGTCGCGTACTTCACGTCGGCGTATCTACGGAGGAAAATCTTGTAGCTCATACGGTTCACTAGCTTATCGAGCGAGTTGAAGATGTACGGTGCGTCAGATTTGATGGACTCTATCGACTGGATATCGAGACCGCTACGAATATCGGTAGTCAATGCGATGTTCAAGTCGTCAAGAGTAATGTCGCTTTCAGTTCCGTCGCCCTGGGTAATGACAATCTTCGTGTCGTTGGTGGATAGGACGCTACCAGCCACGTCGAGAAGGTTTCCGCTTTCGCCGTTGGTTGAGAAGTAGGTCACGTTGATAATGCCGTAAGGAATAGCAGAGTTCAAACCATCGCCGAACTTCAACTGCACATTGCCATCGTTGGCTGTAGTGATTTCCACCGAGTAGTTGTCGGTGTAGTTGTCCTGTCCAGCCACAAACTTCTCGATATCGTTCAGCACGTTCTCCTTGGCCGGATCAATCAAGCCACGACGAGAGATGCGCCAGTACAGCTTGTCGTTGATAACCACGCTTGGGTCTACGTTGTCCATCAAGGTCGCGTCGGAAGTGACCGTGGTGAAAGCGGCGGCGCGGTGAGCCACGTTTCCGTCGTCATCGAAGTTAGGATCGTTGTCGCCGAAGTAGTCGCTGAAAGTAGGGTCGTTGATAAGGTGAATCTGGTTCTGGGTAGATGAAGATACGAGCGATTCCGTCTTGAACTGACCTTCGGCGACGACAGCCTTGCCGGACACTAGAGTCATGAGGCCGGTATTGTTCGGATCTGAACTACGGTTGTAGTAGAACTCCATGTCGTCCATGGCGGTAAGGGTGACACCGCTGAGAGTGAACTCGGTTCCCTTCGGAATACGGACTCGGATGCTGTTGTACTTACCAGTCTGCGTCGCGGCGATACCGATGCCGGCCTTTGCTGGAACCGGACGCCTTACGCTGTAGCCAAGCATACGTGCGTTGGCGTAGATAGACGGAATAGAGTTGGACGACGGCTCCATGAACGCATTCATGAAGGAAGATTCTGCGTAGTAGCCCATTAAGTCGCCAGTACCGGCGAACAGGTCAATCATCAGTCTGCCATAAGAGCTGTCCGATGCATCGGCGAGGCTTCCGCCCTTGGCCTTCATAATGGTAACGAGCTGTTCCCTTATCGATTCGAAGGACAGCTTCGCATACTTTCGTTGATCTAGTGCATTACTCGCCATATCTATCCCAATTTAGTCGTTTGCAGTTTATCAGTTCTTGGGTGCGTGCCAACTTATAAACTATACACCGAGGTACAGAATGCCAACATTAAGTCTACATCTTTCTGGCAATGTGAGAGCTGCCAACATGGTAGTTCCCAATTTCAGCGTCCTAGCTTCGGTATCTCATCCCCTGTGGAGCGACAGGCTAGGCGGATTCGTCGAAAGATCCGAGAAGGCCCAGTCCAACCACCCGGACTTCTCCCATGACAGCAGACTAGGCGCGAGCAACTACTTCCGCGCAGAGAACGCATTCCGTGACCACGAGCGTTACAACATCATCAGCCGTGCCCAGGTCAACAGACAAGGCACACGATTCAAGTACTACACCACTACGATGAACGCCACGTCGGACAAGCTGTTCCACGAGGACAACAACCGCATGATCGACAGAATGTTCGACATGAGAGCCCAGATTACGTTCAATCCGCAGAACGAACTGTATGCTCGTTTCGGTATCCAGTACACTGCGAAGACGGAAGTCATCATTCACATGGGTCTGTTCCTCGAAAACAACTACCGCAGTCTCCGCGAGCACGGAGTACAGCCCCTTTGCAGTCCGGACACCCACAACCCAATCTGGTATCAGAGAGGCTACGAGAAGTTCTGCTACTACGGCTACACTGCCGCGCAGATATTCCCCAAGGCCGGTGACCTCATCAAGCCTGAGTACAACAACATCCTCTATACCATAAACTCGATTACGGACGAAATTCCGGAATTCGAGTACAAGTGGCACAAGTATTTCTGGAAGCTCTATTTGGACGTGGCTATCGACGACGGAAAGAAAATCAGCGACGAGGTCATCAACGACCCGAACCAGGAACATTTCATCGACATGCTCCTCGGTCGGAACACGCTCGGAAAGACTACCGACCCGAAAGACGCCAACGTCAAAAAAGCAGAGAACGGATACGCATTCGACGTGTCCAGCACAGTTGACGAACTCAAGAAGGACGTGCTATTCCGTCCGCCGGAAGTCGACGACTGCGTCGAGGACATTTCTGGCGACCCAAGCGACCATCCTTGCGGAAACTTGCTCGGACAATGGTAAAAAGAAAAGGCGGATTCAGCATCCGCCTTTCTTAATTTTACAGATTCGACTAGTATAACGTACGTCGCGCAGCGTTTTTCAGCGAGTTAACGTCATCCATGTAGTTGTTCGACGCCATCTGGTTACGCTGATTGATGCGGTCAATCGCGCTATGCACTAGCTCCGGAGTGAACTTCTCGTTCTTGCTTCCATAGATAACCATGTCGGCGAAGATGTTACCGATGTCGGCGGCGGTCACGTTAGATTCCATAGCATACTTGAGCTCGGCATCGAATTCCGGCGTATTGAAATCGGTGAGCATGTCCGGATTGACGAGCTTGTCGTTATACTCGAAGAGGTAACGGAGAGCGTCAATCTGCGGATAGCCAATCTCTTCCATCTCGTCGATACGACCGCTACGACACATGATGACCTTGTTGATCTTGGAAGGGTCATTGATGGTAGCGATGAACACGTAGGACACCTGGTCATTCTTTGCTGCCTGGTTGAGGTTGTCAAAGAACTTGAGGTAAGCGCACACGGCGTCGTTCTTCTCGGTAAGCGAACGGCTGTCCATATCGTCGAGGATGATGATGCAACGCTTAACCGCCTTAACGTAGCGGAGCATGGAGTTCATGATGTCCTCGTTCTCGACCACCATAGATGTAATCTTGAACGTACACACGTCAGGGAATGCATTGGAAATCTGCTGTGCACCAATGGTCTTTCCAGTACCCGGCTGACCGGCGAGTGCGTAGCATCGTGACAGTTTCTTCTCGTGCAATACGGAGATAGCCTTGATGATATGCGGAATTCGGTCTGACACGTACTTTTCCGGAATAGCTTTCGGGCGGATGAGTTCAACCAAGTCGCCGTCCTCATCGAAGGTGAACATGAACTGTTCCGTGTCGATGTTGTTGATGAACAGCATATCCAAGAAACGGTTGATGTTTTCGTTGAGCGAGCTGATGTCGCTTCCCTTCATCTCCTCGTTGGTCAGAGGATACCAGAAGTAGCGGACATCTCGTGACGGATAGTAGGATTGGAACGAGTCATCGTCCATGTTCGTGTTCACGTTCTGGATCAAGTAAAGCTTGACGTTGTCGAAAACCAGTTCGAACACGGCGTTCGGATTCTGACGCTGGTTGTTCTCCTCGCGCTCAATCATTTCTTCGTACTCGTAGCACAAGGAGGATCGTGAATCGTTATCCTCGTCGTCCGGGTCAGCCGGACGAATCTTTCTGATGGCGTTCTTGATGTTGGTGCGCATCGGAATGATGGTGTGTTCCTTCTGGTCGATGGAAGAGAACCACTTAATCGGTTCATTGTTTTCACGGTGCATCATGTTCACGAGTGCATAGAGGCTACCGAGCGTGAGAGTGATGGAATCGTTATTTCGTTTCTTCTGCATTTCACAGAGGTCACGGAACTGTTCCATCGTGAAGTTCAGACCGCCCTTGAGAATAGAATTGGCAGTCATGTACATCGTGTCGCAGTAGTCCCAGTTGAATGTGATGTGCGAACAGAGGTTGTCACCGATGGTGTAAAGGGCCAGACAGTTCTGCAAGAAACCGGCAATCTTGGAAAGTTCGGTCGCACCGCTGTGACGGGCAATGAGGTTAATCATCGTACAAGAGAGCAAGCAAACCTTGGACAAGTCGCGGTTCTTGTAGAGCTTGCAGATTTCCTTGAGACCTTCAAGACGGCTCTTGCCGACAATGGTAGACGGAATAGTAATCTGCGGAAGAGCACCGACAATCTCGTCGATGGTCTTGGTCAGCTTTTCGAACGTGTCAAGAGAAGCGTCGTCCTTCTTGGGCTGGTCGCCCCACAGCATGTCGGCGTTGCCGTTACTGCTAAAGCTTAATCCACCTAATCCAAAGTTGTTGATGATGAGAGATGGTTTCATATTTTCATTCCCCTAGCGAAATTTGCTTGAATATTGCTGTAGCGAATAGCTTGATTCACGTTAAGGCCGGCAATCCATGTATTCATTTGAGTCCACTTATAACCATAGCGAATACGCTTGTACAATCGGAACGCAATTACCGCTACCAGACCAGTTATCACCACAGATTTCATGGTTAGTCCTGTTTCATCGATTTCTTGATTCGTTTTACCATCTGGCGAACTACGTTCACGATGATAATGCCGTACGCAACGTACTGCACCTTATCCAAAACCTTGATTACTTTGTGCAACATAAAAACCTGCCTTTTAGACAGGTTTAATTGTAGAAAGAATAAATTTGAATTGCTACCAAAAACTGTCAATTCAAATGTAAAAAGATTTTAACTTTGCAAGTCAGTCATCATGAACGGCTGTGCCGACTGTTCCTGCAACATCTTGAAGAGATCCTTCCATTCTTCCTTGGCGTCGTTGTAAATCTGGGGCCCGTTGACCTTCGCGCCGCCGGGAAGAGTGATGTCGTCCTTCTTCAGAATCTTACCCAACTGCATCTCGGCACGGGCCACCGCCATGTCGCAGAACAGCGGATTCGCAAAAACCTCATATTTCTTCGCCTTGACATACACTGTAGCCATGGCGATACGGTCGGACTTCGGAGTAGGATACACTCGGAGAATGTGGTCGACCGGATGCAACTTGATATTGTACTGAGTACCGACGAGCTTCTTCACGTCGTTAAGGTAACGGATAGCACCGGCATAGGTCACCAAGTCGAACTGACCGAGACCACCGAGACCAGCACCGCCGACACCCATCAGCGATTCTCCGGGGCCCACGTCCCAAGCCATCATCGGCGAGAACGTGTTTCCGTAGGAAGGCTGGACGTCAATAACTTCCATGATTTCATCCGGCACACGGTACTGGATTATACCGGCACGCAGATGGATCTTCATGATGTCCTTGTATGACGCCTCATCCATGTTGATACGATAGAACCACTTGAGCGTATCGTTAATAGCCATGTGTATATGTCCAAGACCGCCACGCTCCTCGACGACCATTTCGAGTTCCGTCACGGGATAGCCCATCCTGGACTTCACATATTCAACCATGTCATCGGTAGTAATGATTTCCATAGTATCTCCACGCGATTAGGCAGTGAACTGGCTGTACTTGTAGATGATAGTTGTCATCGCCTCGTCGAAGTCGGCGAAGATGTTCTTGACGCCTTCGGAGAACTTGTCGTTGTCGAGACAAGCCTTGTTCATGTGGGAATCAATCTTCTTCAGGAGTGCCAAGGCGTCGCTGTCCTTGAGACCGGCACCGGCGCTGACCTTGGGGAAGCTCTTGTCGCAAGGCTTTCCGCTAAGAGCGATATAGGTCTCGGCGAGCTTGTCGCCAGTATCACGGCACAGTTCGTAAGCTTCGTTAAGGAGCTCGTGCTTCACGTTCTTGTCAGTATTCCAGTGAAGCTGGTTGAGCACGTTAGCCTCTACCAGTAGCCACATGGCCAGTTCTTGCAAGGTATCGTAGTCGTGACCGATTCCGTCACTGGCTTCCAGCTTGGGACGGTACGCCGCAGCGACTAGCCCAGCCTTTGATCCACAAATTTCGGCAATAGATTCAAGGAAAATCTTCTGATAAGCCATTTTCTGCCATCGATTCTTTATCTGTAGGCAGTTTATCAGTTGTTACCGGGTGCTCCTCGCGGAACTTGGCGGCGTACTTCATCACCCAGTCCAAGTGGGCGGCATCACCCAGGTCGTGACCGGCCTTTTCAGACTCGATCCACTTATGCTTCTCCATTTCCTCTATCTGGAGCTGGTTGTATTCCTTCAGAGTTAGCTGTTCAGACATAGTGGGCCCCCTTATCTATTAAAATAGCTTATATTTTTGCTACAGTCAAGAAAAGACGACTTGTCGTCCAAGTCGTCCTTTTTAAGCTATGTTACAGATGTTAGGCTTCTGCGGTGGTTTCAGCCGGGGCCTCTTCCACCACTTCTTCGACCTTCTTCTTTCGCGTAGTGCGCTTCTTGGTGGCCACCACGACGGTATCGCCAGCTTCCTCGCCTACGGAGATTCCGTTCACGAAGTCGCCAAGCGGAGCTACAGCCGGTTCCACTTCGACCGGGGCCGGTTCGTTGGTCTCGGCTACTGGTTCGGTAGGAGGAGCGAAGAACATCGGGTCGAGCTCACCGCTGGCCATCAACTGCTTAACGAACGCCTCGTACTCGGTACGGATGTTGTCGAGCATGGTCTCGTTGAACTTCTTCTCGGTGACGGCGTTGCTTTCCGCCGCCTTGATTGCCATACCGGCACGCAACAGAGCTTCCTCGTATTCACGAGTGTCGGACTTCTGTGCTGGCTTGCCGTCAATGCCCGGAGGAGGCAACGTCTTCGCACTTGTAGCGGCCGGCATCTTGAGTTCAACCTTGGCGACCTTCTTGGGAGCCACTGGCTTGTTTTGACGAATAGGAGTCACCTTTAGTCTGGAAATAAGATCAATCATCTTTTGGTTTCCTCTTGAAATAGTCCGCATACGGGTGCGGGTTAGTGTTAGTTTCTTTGACGATGTTGAACGTCTTCTTCACGTCGTCGTTATGCATGTACTCGTCCGGCTGTTCCTCGCGGAGAATCTTCTGCACCGAGCCGAGACTGGCAGGGCCTTCCAATTTGAAAGGCTGGTCGTCGTACTGACGGTCTTCAAGGAAGTTCTTGACGGCGTCCATCGGCTTCAGCTCAATCTTTGCGTTGGGTATGGGCGGAAGTGTCTGGCGTTCTGAGCGTCTTCCCTCATCCACCTTCTTCTTCAGTAGAGCATCGAAATCCAGCATCATTTGACTTCCTTTGTCTCCACGGCGAGCATAGTCTCGGAGAAGTTTGTACGGACGCCGAACGCGCCGTTCTGTCCTTCGTTATAGAGGACAAAGTAGAACGAGTAAATAGTAGAATCGTCAAATGTCATCTTCGCGCTTACGAAGCGATGGTACTGCGAAGTCGTGTGGTAGGTGAAGTAAAGTCTCTGGTCTTGGATACCCCAGTCGAACCAGACGCTTTCAGCCGGTATGACGGTCCCGTCGGACAGAGTCACGTCATACGGATTGAATAGGTACTGGAACACCGTGTCGACAGACGGATTCTTGAACTGCAAGGTCGCCTTGAACGTATACGACGACTCAATCTTTCCATCCTTATTGTCGCCGAACCAGTTAAGGATCTGCGACCAGTCGGTGTTCGGTGTATAGCCTTCCGGAGTATAGTTGCCGTTGCCCGGAGCAATGTCGGGCACGAACTCCCTAGTATCGGAGTTCACAGCAACGAAGTCACGGTTGAGCCCGCTGTAGTCCTTCTCGACAGAAGTGTCCTCGTCGAAGTTCAAGTGGATTAGGTCAAACGACGGAACTTCTACTGGACGGTTCACGTCACCTACGACAATCTCTTCCCATTCGTAGATGGGAATTGGAGCTCCATCAGCGTCAACGAGGGGCTTGCCGTCCGCATCCTTCTTGTAGCCCTTCAGAATAGGGTTGTAACCGGCGATGGGGTTTCCCACCTTGTTGTAGCCAGTGACGTCGTTGTAAGTCAAGTCGTAATGCTTCATCGTCTCGTCGCCCCAGTACTCGTCACCATTCTCGTCGACTTTTCGGACGAGCGTGCGAGTGAACGACTTCAGCAGAGACCATCCTTCGCGGATAGACGGCTCGATAGTTTCCCAGAGCTGTTTCTTCTGGCGAGCGATTTCGTCCGGGTAGACGAACACTTGCAAGGAATCTTGCAGTACGTTCGCCACGTTGAAGTTCATCTGGGCGTACTTGATGATTGCCGGAATTTCGTAAGGACGGTGCATCACGCCGAGTGCCTCGATATTGTACGTAGTCTTGTAGAACTGGTACTCGTTGCTGGTGTTCTGCTTCTCGTCATCGATCTGCTCGCTCCATGAGGCCAGCTTGAACGGAATAGGACGCTCAATTTCCGGAGCGAAGTCGAATTCCTTGATTCTCACTGCGCGGTACGTGTTGAAGTACGCCTCTATCTGTTCCTTCAGCTGGACATAGTCAGACCAGTTGTTGGATAGGCAAGTCATCTCGAAGTTGAACTTGAACGGTGTCGGCTGGATATCGCGGATGAACTTCTGCATCGACGTCGAAAGGATTTCACGCGCATAGCAAGGCTGAACCATGTTGGCGTCGTCGTGCGAGTTGGACGTAAAACGGAAACCGATGATAGGAACCGGCAACGGGTCCTGAGTCGTCTGGGTAGAGGAAACGTAGTTCGCGAAGTTGGCGTTGTTGTGCGTAATGATAGGAACCGCGACAGTACGGTCGTAGTTCTTGCGTTCATTGTCCGTATACTTGTTCACGCGCAAGTTGTTGAACACGTCCATCAACGCAATCATAATCTTTTCGATTTCACGCACGTAGTAGTAAGGAGTCATTGAACTAATTTCCTCATATGCATGTGCAGTTTATACAATCGGAGATGCTCCCGACTTATAAACTGCGTACATAACCGGATGAGGAATCTACAATGCGTCAAGCGACAGATCAAGAAAAGTATTTCATCTACAGGACAAACAAGCTGGCCAACGAAAGCAACCAGCCTAAAATCGAGGGCGTCATCAAGGCGTTCGGACTCATCCGCGACGTTGACACCACGTTGACCGACGATGACAAGGTGAAGTTCGAGGCGATCGACGAACTGGAATCGTTGCGTGGCGACACAGAACCGAAGGTTTTCCTAGAATCACTTACACGCGACGCATTCAAGTGCGCCGGTAAGGAAGAGTTCGGAGAAGTCCGCAAGAGTCTCAACTACTACCGCAACTGGCTCAACGCACAATCGGTAGTGTAAAACGGTTCAAATTTTCTTCAATTTCTGCTATGCACTTATTGTATTCATACCGTTCGAGGCAGTTCTGAATGTCCCCAAGGGTTTCCTCAGTGGCCCAGATGAAGTTGGGCTTCCCACTCTTGGATGACATGCTGATTTCTTTTGAAGCTTTGAGTATCTGTTCAACAGTCGGGCATATCCTTGACCAATATGACGGAAAACTCGGTTATGTCACCTTTAGTAATGTCATCGTTCATGAAGAATGCGTCATGTCCGCTATCCGGCCAGTTGACACGGAACGTTATTACTGGCAATGTACCGAACGGGTCGATAACGTATTGTGAACCTCCCAATAGGTAGGTTTGGTAGTAGAAACCGTTAGATTCGAACTTGGACGTATCAAAATAATTCTCGTCGAACCCGAGCTTATTCCTGTCGCTCCATGAGTTTGCCCTCTCCAGTGCGGCCTCGTATGCGGTCTGATACGGAGTGGTATTGTCGTACGTGGCGGACGGTTCGTATAGTTGGAAAAGCGAAATTCTCAGTTCATGAGTTGTTTTCAGGGCGTCTATCAGGTCTACGATGTCGTCGTACTTAGGGAGACGGCATCCGTCAGGTATATAATCCTTCACCGTGTCAGCCGTATACCAGAACGCACCGTCTTTTTCGGTATTCCTGGAAATGCCGGTATCTTTCCCGTTCAGCAACGCCCGTTCGAGCTTGCCGCGGGCCCCGTCGGCAACCCATGTCACGCCAGCCGGAACATATTTGAAGTTTTCCACGGTGAATATCTTGTTGCCCACAATCACCGTGGCATACTCACGGCCATTCTTGTCCACGATTCGTGGGTCGAACGGTTCGGGACCTGGCCCTGGTGGGACTGGTGGAGTAGGGCCGGGTGGGACTGGCGGTACAGGGCCGACCCCGCTATTGATAAGATCGTCAATTTGCAGTAACCGATTATTACGGAATACACATATATTATATAGCTTTCCCATATCGGTCAGTTTATAAGAAAGCGCCGAGAACACTTCTCGGCGCGGTCGGCTAAACGAAAAATGCCGTCCGTCGACGGCATTTTTTATGTTTCCTCCTTTTTTTGAGTGTTCAACTACTGAATCTGAAGCTGTTTCACTTCCGGTTCAGCCTTAGGTTTCGGCTCGACCGTCACGGTAAGCAAGCCATCGGCGTACGTCAACTTGGCGTTGCCGATATCCTTTTCGCTTGCCAACTCGGTGCGGAACTGGGTCTCGGTCTTTCCGACATTGCGCTTTGCTTCAAGCAGCAAAGTGTACTCGCCGGAGACGGTAACCTTGACGTCTTCCTTTTTCACACCAGGCAGTTCCACATAGAACGTATCGGCCTTTTCGTCACGTTCGGCGCGAATGTTCGGCGTACGATACTTGCCAGTACCGCCTTCCAACGACTTCATCATGGACTGGATCTCGTTTCCGAGATTGCAGAAACCGTTAGCAACATTGGATTCACCGAAGTCGAACGGATCGACACCTAAGAAGTTAAACACAGCGGGAAATCTCATATTCATTTTACAACTCCTTTGTAGTTATTAAATTATTTCCTTTGCCAATACATAAGCAAAAGTCGTGCCAAAAATAAAGAAGGCCGCCTCACGGCGACCTTCCAGGTAGGGCAAAAGGAAGAAAACCCCTACCTAAGCTTGATCTGGTCTTGATAGTCCTTCTGCTTGATGGGCTCGTTGCCCCATGCGCTAGCAGTGGTGCAGATGGACAGCTTGAAGTTCTTCAGCGCGTTGATGGCGTCGTCCTTCGAAAGCTCCTTCTTCTCCTCAGCGGCGGTGCGGTCTTCCTCAGCACCCTTGCCGTTTGGCTTTTTATTGATATCATACTCCATTCGACGGTAGTTTTTCTTGCCACGGCCTGGCGTATTGTTGATAGGATCGGCGTTATTGCGCTCATCATTGAGATATTCGTCCTGTTCGGCGGCGATACGGTCTTCAGTATGCCAGTAAGTCTGAGTTTCGGCGTGCTTCACATACCGTTCGGCGTTGCCGGACTTGACATCGCTCAACTCAGGGAACAGACTCTGGGTCTGCACATAAATGTCGTGTTTCCAGTCTGGATGGGTATCGAAATTCGTTCCATACATACCGAGTACGTTACCGCTGTCAATCTTCAAGGCCATAATAATTTTCCTAGACTTTGCTTGCAGTTTATCATGTGCGAACAAAAAAGAAACTGCCGACATTTCAAATGCCGACAGTTAACGTCTTATTATGAAACTGGCTAGGATGCCTTTTCCTTGTCCTTTTTCTTCTTGGCGGCAATGATACGCTTTGCCTCCTGGATGGCCGATTCCTCGTCGATGCCTTCCTCGTCCACGAGCTTCTTGGCGAGGTCAGTCACCTTGGAGTCGATGTATGGGTCAACCTTGTCGAGAATGTCCACGGCCTCGGTCAAGTCGTTGTGCTCGATGGCGAGGTTTCCGTTGATTTCATCCTTCTCGCGCTGTTCCTCGCGTTCAAGGACACCGGCATACTCGTCGATGTTCACGCAAGTATGGAGAATGTTCTCGTTCAGCGAAGTGAACTTGATGTACTTGGACTTCTTCTTGAGATCGGTGACTTGCTGCATGAAAGCACGAGTCACAATCTGTCCGAGGTAGTAGTACGGATCCTTGTTCTTGGAGTTCTCGGCCATCTTGCTCGGATCGAAAGAGTGGCAGTACTTCAAGGCGCAGAACTGTGCCCTGGCATACATCTCTTCCTTCCAAGTGTCGGTGTACTTTCGCCATGACATCATGCCGGCGGTCTTCTTGATAACCACCTGGATAGCGGTCGCCAAGTCGTCGGATACCGGATAGCCCTTTCCGTACAGCTCGACGTCACGCTTGTGTTCAAGGAGAAGTTTGGTCAGGTAGTCCTTGTCAATCTTGTCATACTTCATGGACGCGACAGTCTGGCGTCCCTTCTCGTCGAATACGGCAGGGTTTGCTGGGCGCTTTTTAGGGCCGTTAATGTTGTGATTCTTCATCAAAACCTTCAAAGTCTTGTCTAATGCTTAAATTACATCAAACTTCCATCACGGTGACAGTAGAATTGAATGACATACCAACTGGGAACGCATCCATATCGGGTGCGTGGACATTCATCGTTATGTCAAGGTATCCACTGGTCGGAATATCGACGACTGTAGTGTAGTTGATAATTGTGTACGGTACGGTATGATCCCATGTATATACGTCGGATTCATCGCTACCTACCTTAATGGTAAATAACGACATCGAAGTGGATTCCATGTAATTCTTCGGAATTAAATCGAGTGCAACATGTACTTTTACCTTCGATACATTATCAGGAGTTTCTACGCTAGGAACCTGAACAATCAATTGTCCAGCACTTACCGTTTGACCGGACTCTCGCCTAGTTCTTATAAACTTCGGCTTTTCTTTTACATAAAGCTGTCCATCGTCGTTGACCGCAATGGTTTCATCATCAACCGAAACGTATATCTGATCATTCTCGTTGACGGCAAGACCGCCCTTGTCTACAATTTTAGAACGGGCGAACAGCTTTCCGTCAGCAGTAATGCCGAGAGATGCGTCTTCGATACGAAGGCTCACTATTCCATCAGGGCTGACCGTAATTGCGCCAGCTTCTACGCCGGTACTTCCTGTGCCATGACACACTGGGCACACTGCGCCGTCTACTGAACCAGTACCGCCGCATTCATCACATTCCGAGCCGGGAGGACAGTCGAGATGATACCCATTTTCATCCTGTACGTAATTCTTGTCAAAGTCACCCATCGGATATGGCAAGCGAACCGTAACACGGCGGTCGTTCACACTGAGACTCGTTACTGGAAGCCAATCGCGTTCGGCATCCTCGCTAGTTCCTTCCTTTACGCTAATCTCGTATATTTTTGTCAGAAGCAATTCTGCTGCCATAGTTATCTCCTTAAAGCTTCGCCGTCGTCCGTACCAATCGGCATAGAACCAGACCAAGTCGGATCGGTGTACTGCATATCATCGTCGGTCGCAATCAGTTCGACCAAGTCGGTGATGATACAGTTATCGCCATTGTTGTAATACTTGTTGTATTCGGCCACGAACTGACTCTTGGTCATGGCCGTAGTGTAGTAGGCTACGGCGAATAGATGCGGCATTCCCTGTAGATATCCTTCTGGACACTTACCACTACCGTCACATACGGGGCACTTGCTTCCTTGATAGATGCCAGTTCCCTCGCATTCCTCGCACATGTCGCCGACCGCCGCAATGTTCTTGACGGCGTCGTTCATGTCTTCGCAAGTAGTCCTCAGTTCGCGTTCGTAGTCGTGGCAATGGGCTAGCAAGTTAGTAGTGCATGTGATTCGCCATTGCTGATAAAGTGTAGAGCTGTCAAGGTTATGCGTAATCACGCGCTTGCCTTCAGAATCCGTAATCACAAATTCCCATCGGTCGTCGCACAGTCCGAAGCTGTCCGCACCGTCACCGCTTGCGATGACACCGGTAGTCACCTTGAACCAGTCGTGCTCATTCACATCGACCAAGTTCTCGACGGCCACGCCTTGCACGTGCAAATGGTACACGTAGTAATCCATGCCGGTCATTGGAGTACCGGAACCGATATAGGCATACAGATGCCAGCCGTCCTTCTCCTTGCGCCAGAACTTGATTGTGAATCCGTTCTTGTCGCCACTGCTCGTGTATTCCTTCGTAGTACGCAAGTTGTACAAGCGCGGAATGTCACAGATACTGGTACATGCCGGCGAAATGATGCATTCCGGTTCCTTGACGTACTGACGCTGTTCGACGAGGGTGAGACCGAATTCGACCTCGAAATCCTCGTTTGGACGTGTACAGTCTTCCTTGGAAGGGTCACCGACCGTACGGCCACGGTTACCGATAAGCGAATCCTCCTCGCCAGTACGGATCTGGTACTCGGTAAGGATGAACTGGTTCTCGGCAGTATTCGGTGCGATTGACGCACCGCTACAAAGGATCTTCACCGTTCGCTGTAGATGGTGCAAGTAGCAAGTCGGAGTCAAGTAGAAGTAGTCGATGTGGAACACGCCACCGCACTGACAGAAGTCGATATCGTTCTGCACCACGATATTGTGGGTCATGTCGATGTTGGTTCCGGAGATATCGGATTCGACAACGTCGCCGAGCTTTTCCCACTCGCCACACTTGACAAGATAGATTCCGTCCCCGCCGTTCTTCTGGCTCAGCAAGGCGACAACCTTACCCGGCTCCACCTTGTGACCACAGATTGTGCGCGTACCGCACTTGTACGGAACGTCGTCACGGCACACGTAATCGACAGGATAGCTGGCCTTCGCGCCCAAGTCAACAAGCACGAACTCGTTCACCGGGAACGGCACAGTTTCCTCGTGACAGTTGTCAGGACATTCGGCGATGATGTACTCGCCATAGGTGTACGGATTGTAACCAACCCAGTTTCCGGTCTGCACTACCCACAATCCGTTTTCAGCTTCGATGAGCTGGTTGGAAAGCCAGACAATATCGCCTTCGTACAGCTGGATTCCGTTCAGCTTCAGCTGCCCAGCCTTGTGAGTCAAGTTCTTGTTGTACTTGACGCGAACCATCGTGTAGATGTAAGCTTCGCACACGTTGCGAACCCAGTCGCCGGCAGTGACGAACCAGAGTCCGTTTGTCATGTATGCGTCCTGGTTATCGAGCCATACCGGGAAGCCGGTAGTCAAGTCTACGGTCGCTTCCTTGTCGTCGATGTTGTACAGCACGCCATCCTTGACGACTTGCAACGAATCGTCCTCGTCGTTGGACAAGGTAACGAACCCGCTCAGGTTGTCGATGTTCTTGTGATAGACGTAATGGTTCCTTTCGTAGAACGACTGCGACGGCCTACGGACAAATATAGTCTCGCCAGTGCGCGGGTCTGCTTGCGGATTGCTTACCGCGTTTCCGCGTTCGTCGACGTTGTCGTACACGAGGGACATGGAGCCGGTAGTGTAGCACATGCTCTCGTTGGTAAAAACTTCGGTAGAGTATGCTTGCATCTCTTCCGTACTCGAATCGTACTTGTAACGGATCAAGTTCAATCCGGTGGAACCGTAGTTCTGGTTGCCGTAACTGAAATAGAGTTCGTACTCACCGCACGGTTCTGTTCCATTGGGATCCATGGCAAGCATGCCTGGGAAAACGGTGAACGTGGCAGTACCTTCGCCGTTCTCGTCAATGTCAAATTCGATGCTGTCTGGCGGAACAACGTATTCGGTCTCGCCATTATACAGCTTCACGCTCAAGCCGGTAGTGAGGTTTCGTCCATGAATGACGACACTCTCGCTCTCGGTTGTCTTCGTGGCAAGATTCTCCACGAAGTCAATCATCGGATCGCCTTCGAACGCAACGGCGAACACGTCGATGTCGACCTGAGTATACTTTACGTCGCGCTCGTCGTAGTCGTCGCCGTCGTAATCGGTAGTTCCCACGATGAAGTTAAGGCGGAACTTGCGGAACGGCTCGTAGTCGAGGCGGTATACTTCCGGAAAATAAAGGAAAATCGATCCGTAGGATTCTATCAGTACGAACTTGTATTCGTAACTGCGGTAGTCGAGTTCAAGCGACCGGACGGTGCTTCCGTCATCAGTAGACACGGTAACCGGGGTGTCATAGTCCGACACTCCAAACTTAAATGTATAGTTACCTAATTCTACTGTCGGAGTCGCCATTTTGTCCTACCTATTGGCCATTGTTCTGGCCAGAATTTCCAGATGAAATGTTCTGTACCTTCAAGATGTACTTGTTGAGGACAGCGACAACCTTAACCATCGCCTCGCTCAACTCGGTAGCCAGACGTTCACGGCGTTCGCCGGTAATCCAAGTAGGAAGCCATTCCTCCGGATGTTCCAAGGTCAGGCAAGTGTACTTGAGAGTATTGACGACTTGCGACGCATTCTGCGCACCGTGTTCGGCAACCATGCTTCCGTCCACTTCCGTCTTGAAGTTTGCCATCTTCTTGAGGTTCGCTACAGCCTCGCTCTTGCTGACACCTTCCTTCACCTTTCGGTTCATCTCGTCGAACGCGGCCATGTTCTTCTGGTAGGCGTCCATGAATTCCTTGGAGCCTTCGATTCCCATCATGGCCTGATGAGGAGTGAAGTAGTTGTTACCACGAGGAGCAAACCCCTGCTGAACCGGTTGCGGTTGCTGGTAGTTCTGCTGTGGATACTGTGGTTGCTGGGCGTATTCGTACTGCGGTTGCGCATACTGCTGTTGCGGTTGTGAATACTGCTGTTGCGGAACACTTCCACGCGGGGCCAATGATGAGTAGTTTGCTGCCATAATTCCTCTACATGCCTAGTTTATATATTCTGGGCAGGGTATAGTCCACTATTAAACTATATCAAAAAAGCGCCGGGGTTTCCGACGCTGTTTTTGGGTTGAAATTTGACGGTTCTACGAGAACTTTCCGATGCCGAGAGTCTCGTAAGCTGCGACTTGGGCCATAGCGTCGGCAACGTCAACTTCGTCGTTAGCGAATACCGGAGTATCGGTAGCCTCGCAGACCATGTTGGGTGTCGCGATAGGAACTCGCTGTGGCTTCAAGCCCTTGCTCAAAGCTTCCATCTTGATTGTCGTCTGGGGCTTTTTCTTCTTGGGCTCGAACGGCTCGTCTCCGGACAGCGCGAAATCGATGCTCTCGCCGTCGTCGGCATCAATAACGTCAAGCTTGGCGTCGTTCATGTCGTCCATATGGATTGCATCGAGACGGCTGTACACGCTGTCCATGTTGACCTTGCTGTCGTCGGCGTCGAAGTCGATGTCGCATAGATGTTCGTCGTTGGACTTGAGCTGGATATATTCCATGATGCTGTCGGTGGTGATGTCGCGGATATCGGACTTCATGAAGTGATCCTTGACAACCTGTACGACAGACGGCTTCATGCCCTGGGCGAGCTTCAAGATACGGTTTTCCTTGATGGCGTCGTTGTACTGCTCGTCGTTCTCGCGACACTTCTTGACAACTTCACTGAGCTCCTTGTTGAGCTTGTCGCGTTCCTCGGTGATACGCTTCAGCCGTTCGGTAGTGGTATTGTTCAGAGTGATACCGGCACTCTCAAGGCAAGCGGACATGGCGCATAGCACCTTGTACATCTTGTCGTTAAGCGCATTGGACTGCATCTTCGAGATATTCTCGGCGACCGCCTCGGCAATCATTGTGTCAGCCTTGGTGGATACAGCCTCAAGCATCTTGTCGACTTGCTTACGCTGCTTGTCGCTGTCACTGGCGGAAGCGGCACTGAAGGCCGACTCCAGCTTTGCGACAATTTCCGGTGCGATGCCGGAAATTTCTTCCTCTGTCAAAACTGAACTTAGTTCCATGTCAATCCTCGCAAAGCACTAACAAGTCCAACCTTGTCATACAGGCCAAGACCTAGTTTAAAATTATTACAATTAGAGTAGCTGTGAGCGATTTCCTGACCGTAGCGGTTCATGATGGAGTCAACCGATTCGACCAGAGGTCGAGGTTTGCCAACAGACTCAACAATTACTTTCTTCTTGCTCTCGACGGACTCCTGACGGGCCGTGAAGATGGCCGGCTGGCCGAAGGACGGGTTACCGACAACGTCAATAGTAATCATGGTATAGTCGTCGGCGATTTCCTCGTGGTCGCCCATGTTAATCGTGCTTCCGGCTCCACGCAGGGAGAATCCCGGATGATATCCGCCACGGATGAGCGCGGCAAGTTGACGACCGCATTCGGTCTCTTCCATGACGACCATTCGAACCATGAGGTTGTTGCCTTCCATCCACAAGTCTTCCACGAGGGCGCATATGCTCATCAAGTCCATCTCGAAGATCGGGTAGTCCTTTGCACCGCCTTCGGAATCGAGGCGAGGATGGTTCATGGAGGCGGCGAGACGACCGTAACGGATGAAGTCGTTCTTCAGTCGAGTGGCCTCACGTTCGATGATGCGCTTCGGATAAGCACGATTGTTGATTCCAGGAATATCGCACTGGATTGCGATGCCTTCAATAATCAGACGCTTGACAGGAGCACCAAAGATGTCCTTACGGTCTATAACATTGGCTTTAGAACCTTCAAATATAGCGTCACCATACAATTCAGTTGCCATATAACGCCTTCCCCTCGTTACCGATAGATTCCATGATTGCCGTGGAAGCCTTGTCCAGCTCAGCAGACCAGCATGACTCAAAATACGCACCGATAATTCGTTTCACGGCGGCGGAGTCGTTGTTCAAGATGCCAGTCAATAACTGTTTTGTGTCCTTGGTATTCATTACTGCTATCGATCAGTTATGCAGTAGTTTATATATTATTTATCAACATTTTTTCAACACATACACAAAAACAAAAGGCAGTGGATTTCTCCACCGCCTTTCGTAAGCTTATTAGGCTACCAACCGATTACCAGTTGTTGTCCTCGTAGCTGA